>MDTC01237768.1_pt1 | contig 13727 bp, 13 predicted proteins | sample 811181 | NCBI WGS metagenome assembly MDTC01 (sample SAMN05326644, study PRJNA326480) | marine metagenome | isolation source: seawater | place: Pacific Ocean: North | collected 2011
AGACGAAAGAAAATCAAAATTTAATCATGATAATGAGTTAGTAGAACCGCACTTTTATTCGGTAATTCTTGATGAAATTAATACTAAAGTTGAATTTACAGTAACTGAAAGATCTTCGTTTTTTAAATTCCACTTCCCTAAAACTGAAAATGCAAATATTATAATTGATGCATTTTTTAAAAATTCTGAAATAAAAGTTATTCCAAACGAAAATAAAATAATTGGTATTGCAAAAAATAATTCTGGAGGTGTACCAGAAAATTTTGCCAATTATTTTGTAATTGAATTCAATCGACCATTCAAAAGATCTGGTGTTTGGGATGGAAAAGGTAATATAATTTTAAAAAATCAACTCAAAGGGAAACACGTAGGTGCTTATGTTTCATTTAATACTAATCCAAATGATGTAATTGAGGTAAAAGTATCGTCTTCTTTTATAAGTCATGAACAAGCTTGGATAAATCTAAAAAGAGAACTTCCTGAAAATAAAAACTTTGATGAAATTCTGGCTGAGGGTCGTAAATCGTGGAACGATGAATTGTCAAAAATAAAGGTTGAAACAGAAGATACTCCTTACGGAATTTCAAATAAAACTAAATTTTATTCAAGCTTTTATAGAACAATATTATTCCCAAGGCAATTCCATGAATATAATGAAAAAGGTAAGCAAATTCATTACAGCCCATATAATGGAAAAGTCTTAGATGGTCCTCTTTATACTGACAATGGATTTTGGGATACATTTAGAGCTGTATTTCCGTTTTATACAATATTGTATCCTGAAAAACTTGGAGAAATAATGCAAGGTATTATGGTAAACCCATACAAAGAAAGTGGGTGGTTACCAGAATGGTCAAGTCCAGGACATCGTGATTGTATGATTGGTTCTAACTCAGCTTCCATTATTGCAGAGGCCTATCTTAAAGGAATAAAAAATTTTGATATAGATACAGCATATAGTGGGATTATCAATAGTTCAGAAAACGAAGGCCCTTTAAGCTCTGTTGGTAGAAAAGGTGCTTTTGAATATAATAAATTAGGATATATCCCCTTTGATTCTTCAATCAATGAAAACGTAGCTAGGACATTAGAATATGCTTACAATGACTTTTCAATTTGGAAATTAGCAATTGAATTAGGTCGTCCAAAAACTGAAATAGATTTGTTTGAAAAAAGAGCTAATAATTATAAAAATGTATTTGATTCGTCAACAAATTTCATGAGAGGAAAATTGAAAAATGGAAATTTTCAATCTCCTTTTGTTCCTGATGCTTGGGGAGGTGCATTTACGGAAGGAAGTTCTTGGCATTACACATGGTCTGTTCTTCATGACCCACAAGGCCTAATTAATTTAATGGGTAGCAGAGAAGATTTTGTAAAAAAGCTTGATGAAGTATTTACATCAGAGCCAACATCAGATTTTTCTTATTATGGATTTAAAATTCATGAAATATTAGAAATGGAATTACTAAACATGGGGCAATATGCACATGGTAATCAACCAATTCAACATGCAATTTATTTTTATAATTATGCTCAAGAACCCTGGAAAACTCAGGAAAAAATAAGATACGTTCTAGATAATCTTTATGGAGATGAAGCTGATGGTTATTGTGGTGATGAGGATAATGGTCAAACTTCAGCTTGGTTTTTATTTTCCTCTTTAGGATTCTATCCGGTAGCGCCCGTAACAATGGAATACATTATTGGTAGCCCACTGTTTAAGCATGTAGAAATTTCATTACCTAATGGAGAAAAATTTATTATAGATGCGTCACAAAATAATAAAGAAAACATATATGTTAATGATGTTAAGTTTAACGAAATTAGATATAATAAAAATTGGCTGCATCATAAAGAATTGATGAAGGGTGGAAGACTAAAATTTAACATGAATAAAACACCAAATTATGAATGGGGTTCAGCTAAAAATAGTATTCCTTATTCAATGACAAATGAATAAAATTGTCGGGATGACAGGATTTGAACCTGCGACCCCACGGCCCCCAGCCGTGTGCGCTAACCGAACTACGCCACATCCCGCTTTAATGAATTTAAATTATCGTTATGATTAAAAAGTTAAATATAAAAAATTTAGAACAACGAGAAATAATGCCCGGGTTTCACGGTAGATTTGTAAACGGAGAAAATATTACATGGGCATTTTGGGAAATAGAAAAAGGCTCATCCATACCAGACCATAATCACATACATGAGCAAATCATGCATGTTTTAAGTGGAGATTTTAGCTTTACTATTAATGGAATACCTAGTATATTCACAAAAGGTGATACAATAGTAATTCCATCAAATACACCACATAGAGGAACTGCTTTGACGGATTGTAAAATAATGGATGTTTTTAGTCCTAAAAGAGAAGAATATATATGAAAATAAATCTTAAAAGTAAAAAAGCTCTGGTTGGCGGAAGTAGTAAAGGGCTGGGATATGCTGTAGCAAAACAGCTTGCTATATGTGGAGCTCACGTTACATTAGTTTCTAGAAATGAATCTTTATTAAAAAGTAACATTTTAGAGCTGAAAGAACTCACAGGAATTAAGCACGATTACTTAGTTGTTGATTATGACAACAATCTAGAATACAAAAAAATAATCAATAAGTTTTTTTCTAAAAATTCTGTAGATATTTTGATAAACAACACTCAAGGTCCACCAGCTGGAGACGTATTAAGTGTTAGCGAAGTAGATTATGAAAATTCATTTAATCTATTATTTCAGAATACTGTAAATACATCAATGGCTGCTATTAGAGGAATGAAAAAAAACAACTGGGGTAGGATAATTAATATGACATCCGTTTCAGTAAAGGAACCATTGGCATATCTAGCACTTTCAAATACGATTAGATCTGCAGTAACAAGTTGGGGGAAAACCTTGTCACTAGAATCTGGAAAAAATAATATAACAGTTAATAATATTCTAACTGGGTTTTTTAACACTAAAAGACTAAATCAACTCAATAGTGAAAAGGCAAAAAAATTTAATATCGAAATTGAAGATGTATTTGATAAAATGTCTGAAATGGTACCCCTAAAAAGAATTGGTGAACCAGAAGAATTTGGATATTTAGTTGCTTTTTTATCTTCAGAATTTGCCAATTATATAAACGGGGCAAATATTCCAATCGATGGAGGTTTGCTTAAATCAATGTGATTTGCTATTCCAAAATTACAGTTCTTTCTGAAGGATTAAATGGAGTATCAATTAAAGATCCTGATGAATCTATTAGTTCAAGTTTAATTTTAATTTCCCCTTTAGGTAATCCCTCTATGTAATAAGGTGCCCATTCATCAATTATAAATTCACTATCCTGAATTGTAGCTTTTACTTTATTTCCATTAGCTGAAATCTCGGTGTTAATTAAATAAAAATCCAGTAATAATTTTTGTGTATCAGTTCCCTTATAAGTGCCTTTTGGTCTACTATAGAACAGAAATTCATTATTTAGATCAATGGTTTTATCTCCAATTTGGGTTAAAACAAAAGCATTATGGTTTTTAACTGATTCGTGATATGATCTAGATAAAAAAGCCAATACAACATTATTCTTATTTTTAATATTCTTAGTGAAACTATCTTCATAATGAGCAGAATAAGGACCATTATTTATAATAAAATGGATGTGCTGACCTTTTGCAGAATTTGCCAATTGATAATCAAAATCTTTTAATGTCTGCATGCCTAATTTGTAATCTCTTACATTAAAAGAAAATTCATAACTATGATTTTCAATGTCTTTTATCTTATCCAAGCTTAATTTTGCATTTGGATATTCAGGAGATCCTTCAACTTTAGTGATTGTAATTTCAGGCTCAATTATACAGGAGCAGAAAAATAAAAGAAGAATTAAAACAATAAATTTTTTCATGTTATAAATCTAAAAATATTGAACAAAAAAAAAGCACCCATTGGGTGCTTTTTTTAGAATTTAAAATTTATTCAGCAGCAGTCTCAGCTGGTATAGCCATATTATAGACAAAAAACCTGTTAACTTTTCCGTCAACAATTTCTCCGTCAATCATAGAATTAACCTTGACCTCTTCGCCTTCAACATTTAATGTAACCTCATGCCCAGCAACTACCCATGTAGCTCCACCATTAACACCTTCATATGGCATTGCCCAGTAAATTTCCCATTTAGGATCTTCTGCTTCAAACCAAGCAGTTAGTGCTTGCTCATGCATTTCTTTTCCGTTAATACGGGATCCATCAGGACCAACAATTCCAATTTCATCTGTTTCCATTGATAAAATAGTTTCCATATCTCTTTCATTGTGAGCATCAATGTATTTTACCCAAATGTCAGTGATATCATCGGATCCTACCACATATTTTTCACCTTCATTGAATGTGAAAAATCCTGCTCCTACTTGCTCAGCAGGTGCATTACATGCTGTAAATGTTACAGCAAAAATTAAAATAAATAGTTTTTTCATAGTTTAATTATTAAAGTTAAAATTTATTAGTTACTTGAAACCTTTACTGGTTTCCCTTTTTCACCAAGCCAGGTTACCTGAAATATCAAATCCTCATCACCTGTACTTGAGGATTTATGCCAGGTGTTAGCAACTCCTAAGAATGCTGACCCAGCTCCAAAAACTTGTTCTTTTGTTACAGACTTCTCCCCGTCCAAATTGTCTAGAGATGTAACTTCATCAAATTTAACGGTTAGCTCGCCTTGAACTACGTATGCTACACCTGTATAGGGGTGATAATGCCATCCTGACTCAAAGCCAGTTGCCCACTCAGCAGTTTGTCCTGTGATTCCTGCATCGCCTGTTGGATAAGAAAATTCATTACCCATTGGATCAATTGATGTTTCAGTCATAGAAACACCGTTTTCAAAAGGAAATTGTAATCCTTTTTCAACCTCAACAGGTGCTTCGGAAGAACTTGTACATCCCATAAATGTTAGGATAAAAGATAATAAAAATAGTTTTTTCATAATTTGTTTTTTGATTAAGGAACATACAATATAGTGAATTAGCTTTTATTTTTAACAAAAAAACACCCCATAAAGAGGTGTTTCAAATTAAAATGGAAATATTGAATAGTTTACGGTAATACTACTGCATCAATTGCATGTATAATTCCATTATCTGCTTGAACATCAACTGAAATTATATTACTTGTTCTATCATTATTATCAGTTAATATTCCTTGGCCATTGTCACCAACATTAAATGTCAAGTTTCCTCCTCCAGCAGTGCTAAATTACATGCCACAAATTGATATTAATTCTAAGATTATGAAAATTAACTTTTAATTAATATTAATATTATTTTTTATTTGATTTCTATTAATCTTGCCATTGTTTTTAGGAAAAGTATCAAGAAGAAAAACTTTTTTTGGAACTTCGTATTTATCAAGTTTTTTAAACGCATCTTTGTAATTTTCAGGGATATTTTCTTTAAAAACTATAACTACTTCATCACCAAGTTTATCATTGCTTAACGAACTGATTATAAACTCTGAAGAATAGTATTTTGATAATTTTTGTTCTAAAGTTTCAGGGTTAATTTTTATTCCACCAGAATTTATAATAAAATCCTTCCGTCCTATAAGAATAAATTTATTGCTACTAATTAACTGAACTATATCATTTGTTTGAACAAAATCAATAGAAAGATGGCCTGGCTTAATTAATAAACAATCGTTTTTTTCATAAATTTTAATTCCAGGCAATACAGTGAATTCATGTTCATTTTTTGATAGATTTTTTAATGCAATATGGGTAATGGTTTCTGTCATTCCATATGTTTCAAATACATTTGAATCAATAGAGAAAATTTTTTCTCTTAAGGCTTGATTCACAGCACTTCCACCTACAATTACATTTTTAATTTTTCCGATAGATTTTAAAGAGTTTTCTAACTGCATTGGAGTAAGACCAACAAAATCAAAATCATTTTTTAAATTTAAAAGGGGTGTGCTATTAACCGGATATAGATAGATATCTAACCCTAATACTAAAGCTCTAACCAGCATCATTTTACCAGCGATATATTTTATTGGCAAACAATTTATCAATCTATCGCCTGGGTTTAGATTAAAGTATTTAGCTGTTAATTTAGCCGATGCAATTAGATCTGTTTTTTTCAATTTAATTTTTTTTGGTTTCCCCGTAGAGCCAGATGTATTCACGTTTATAAAATCACTTTTATCAAACCAAGAAATCAAGAAATCGTAATAGTCTTTTTTATCTTTTAATTTATCTAAAAGACTTGATTTAGAGTAGAGTTCTCCTTCAAATTTGAAGTTATTATGTATTAGTTTATCTGTCAATTTTGTTTAAAAAAATTTAAATCCCATTTTTTATTTTGATTTAGAAAAATAGTGTCCCTATGAATTTCTAAGGGGGAATTGATGTTGTTTTTAAAAAGCATTCCCGTACCTAGACCCTGCCTCATATTATTGCCTTTTGCATATACCCATTGAGAAATTACATTTAGACCAACATTACTTTCTAAAGCGCTGGTTGCCCACCATTTAATGTTTCTCTTTTCTGCTAAATCTATCCATCGATTTGATTCTTCTATACCGCCCAATAAACTAGGTTTTATAATTAAAAATTGAGGATTAACAGTTTCTAATAAAACATCCTTTTCTGAAACTTTAATCAACTCTTCATCTAACGCAATTGGGATTGGGGACATTTGACATAATTTAGCCATTTCATGCCACTGATTTGGTTTTATAGGCTGCTCTAAAGAATGAATTGAAAAATTGCTTAATCTCTTGAGTTTTTCTAGAGCGTTATCTTTTTCAAATGCACCATTTGCGTCTAGCCTAATTTCCAAATCCTTTTCTAAATATTTTTTTCTGATTTTTTTGATCATTTCAAACTCAGATTCAAAATCTAAAGCACCAACCTTTATTTTAATACAGTTAAATCCATCGTTGATTTTACTCCTTATTTGTGTTTCCATATATTCAATATCACCCATCCAAACCAAACCATTTATTCGAATACTGTCATTGAAATTTGAAAAAGAAGAATCAAATAATTTAAAAGGTTCATCAAAATAATTAAGATCCCTCAAAGCAGTTTCTATTGCAAATTTTATCGCTGGATAATCTTCAATTTCTTTATCTTCAATAATTTTACCAGAAGAAATTTTTTCACAAACTTGTTTAAGCTTTAAATTAATATTTTTAATATTATCTATACTAAGTCCTGGAATTATACTGCACTCACCAATACCAATTTTATTTTCATTTTCTATTAATAAAAACCAACTGGGTTTTTCACTTAAAACATTTCTTGATGTTTTTCCTGGTATTTTAAATTTTAGGTTATGTTTAAAATAAGATGCTTTCATATGCCAAAAAAATAGAAATTAAAATTGAATATATAAAGGTTGAAATGGCTAGTTGTTTTAATAGAGGTTTAAATTTCTCTGGAGAAATTGCAAGTCTTACTTTATAAATATGAAAAACTATAGGAAAGATTGCTGCAATGATAAAAAAATATCTAATTGATATTTCAAAATTTGCAGACCATAAAAAAGTCATTAATATCGGAATTGACATTAAAGTATAATGATAAATTTTAGAGTTTTTAAAACCAATTCTAGTTGGGATTGTTTTTTTATTCATTTTAGAATCGTTTTCTATATCTCTTATATTATTAAGATTCAGTACTCCCACACAAAGCAATCCTAAAGAAATTGCAATAGGCAATAACATAAAATCCAGTTTGAGGGTATAAAGGAAAGATGAACCCATAACACTAATTAAACCAAAAAAAATAAAAACAAATATATCCCCCAATCCTTTGTATCCGTAAGGTGATTCCCCCATGGTATATTTAATAGCAGCAGCAACAGAAAAAATAGATAGAATTAAAAAAATAAGTAATAAATAATAATTTGTTCCAAAGGAATATTTGATTAAAAAATAAGAAAGTGAAACAGAAATAAATATATTAATTAATATTGCTTTTTTTAATTCTGAAGTTGAAATTTCACCTGAGGCAATTGATCTCTTTGGGCCAATTCTATTATCATCTGTTCCTAAAACTCCATCACCGTAATCATTTGCAAAATTTGATAAAATCTGATAAGAAATTGCTGTAAGTAGTGCTAATATAAATATTATAATATCAAATTTTTGTGAAAAAAAAGAATAAAAAGAGCCTATTATAATTCCTGAAATTGACAAGGGGATAGTTTCAAGCCTGGCAGTACCAATCCAGCTTTTTAATTTCTTTTTTGAATTCATTTTCTAATAAAATGATTTATATATTTACGGAAATTTAGGATATTTTTTAAAGTTTGGGTCTCTCTTTTCTAAAAATGCTTCCTTGCCTTCTTTTGCTTCTTCGGTCAAATAATATAATAATGTTGCATCCCCCGCTAATTGCATTAAACCGTGTTGCCCGTCAAGCTCGGCATTTAGGCTTCTTTTAATCATTCTCAAAGCTAAAGGACTTCTTTTTTGCATAATTAAACACCATTCTAAAACTGTTGCTTCTAATCTTTCTAAAGGCACTACTTTGTTAACCATACCCATTTCAAATGCTTCTTTTGCTGAATATTGCTTACACAGGAACCATATCTCTCTAGCTTTTTTCTGACCTACGTGTCTTGCTAAATAAGATGACCCAAAGCCTCCGTCAAAACTACCAACCTTAGGTCCTGTTTGGCCAAATATTGCATTTTCGCTTGCGATGGTTAAGTCACAGACAACATGTAAAACATGACCACCACCAATAGCATATCCATTAACCATTGCTATGACCGGCTTGGGTAATTCCCTTATCCTTTTATGTAAATCTAGCACGTTTAATCTTGGTACACCGTCGTCTCCAATGTAACCACCAGTACCTTTGACATTCTGGTCACCTCCACTGCAAAAAGCTTTATCCCCAATTCCTGTAATAATTACAATATCTATATCATTTCTCTCCCTACAAATTTCAAATGCATCAAGCATTTCAATATTAGTCTCAGGTCGGAAAGCGTTATAAACTTTAGGTCTGTTAATTGTAACTTTTGCAACTCCATTATAAAAGTCAAAATTTATATCAGTGTATTTCTTTATTGTAGTCCAGGATACTTTCATCTTAATTTTTTATGTGTTTATGGCTTAGACAAATATCTAAAATAATCCTTTAATATTTTTGCACTTTTTGTGCCGGAGGTTTTAATTTCCAAAATCTTAGGTCTTTTTGAGTTCCTGAAAAATGTAGTCAAGACTAAATTAAGACCAAATTTTGAAGAAACCCTTGTATATCTAAATCCAAACATTTTAGCCAACAATCTCCCCGATAAATTATGTTTTGTTTCAATAAATTCAGAGAATAAATCTGTTTCCCTAAATCCGGGTAATATTCTAAAAATAGCTCCGCCTGAATTATTTATAATTATTATTCTAAAATTTGTAGGGATATTTTTATTCCATAGAGCACTCATATCATAAAGAAAACTTAAATCTCCTGTTACGAGAACTACAGGCAACTCATTTTTTACCGAGTTTCCAATTGCAGTTGAAGTGCTACCGTCAATTCCACTTGTTCCTCGATTAGCAAACATTTTATTCTTATTTTTTAAATCAAATAATTGAAAATACCTTACAGGCGTGCTATTAGCAACCTGGATGTCATAATTTTTTGGAATGTTTTGGCTTAAAATTTCGAAAACCTTGAGGTCTGAGAAATTTGAGATTCTCAAAAATCTGGAATGCAATTCTAGCTTAGATTTATTTAACGATTGCCAGACATTAAAATAATTTGAGTCGATATTTTTTAAATGAATATTTTCAAAAAATTCATCAGCTGATATTTTTAGATGATAGACCCCAGAGTAAAATGTATCTTTTGGAATATTAGTTCCTATGTGCACATGCTTTTTTACCTTATAGTTTCTTAGATAGGATTTGATTTTTTTTGAAATTATCATCCCTCCTACTGTAATAATAATTTCAGGTGATAACTCTTCGAAAATATCATTTGCATTTTCTTGTAATTCAATTGGCCCTATCAATCTATCAATATTTGAAATAAAAAAATCATTAAAAACATTTGAAGTGTGCTCTTTTAAAACAACCATTGAAGGGAAGGAATTTATTTTTTCAATTGATTTTTTTGAGAGTAAATTCTCACCTGCAACTCCAATTAGAATTAATATTTTTTTTGCTTTATAAATTTCATTAAAATAGTCATTAATATTCTCTAATTTCTTGATTTTATTTATTTTTTTCTGGACATTAACTTTAATAGAAGGTGAATTTTCAAAATCATATAAAGGCTCTTCCATAGGAACATTTAAGTGAACAGGTTGCATATTGTTTAACGAAAGATTAAAGGCTTTTTCAATTATTTTTTCGTTTTCCATTTGAATAATATCCTGTAATTTTTTCAAATTTGAGTATTCAGTTTTACCTTTGATTATCGATTGTGAATTGCTTTTAATTATCTCCGAGGTACCATGTATACAATCCTGCTTTAATGAATCTGAAAAGAGAATATTTTCTTTAAAAACGAAAGGTTGATTAATTGTCTGACCATCTCCAATATTAATTTTATATTCCGGTCTGTCAGCTGATAAAATAATTAAAGGTATTTCACTGTAATAAGCCTCAGAAATTGCAGGATAATAATTTAATAGAGCTGATCCTGAGGTGCAAATTAGTATAGTTGGCTTCTTTGATTTTTGAGATAATCCTAGAGCAAAAAACCCTGCAGATCTTTCATCGACTATACTATAACAATTGAAATTTTGATTAGAAGAAAAGCCTATTGCTAAAGGAACATTTCTAGACCCAGGAGAAATAACAACATCAATAATTTCTAAATTTATACAGGATAAAATTAATGTCTGAGCAACAGGAATTACTGGGTATTTCATCTTATGTAAATTTACTAAATATATATGTTAAACCTGACGAAATACTCTAAGCATTGTCTGAGATTTATTTAAAATTTCATTCCACTCATCCAAAGGTTTACTATCTCTTGTAATTCCACCTCCCACATATACTGATAAATTGTTATCTGTAATTTTAGCACATCTAATATTAACATAAATGTCACATGAATGATTATCAATTATACCCATATAACCGGTATAAAAAGACCTGTCATAATTTTCTTTCTCATTAATATAATTAATTGCCTCTTTTTTTGGTGTACCTGCTACAGCAGGTGTAGGGTGTAATATGTTTATTAAATTAAATGGATGGGTTTTTGTTTTTGCCTTTAAAACAGATTTTAAGTGATAAATACTTCCAGCTTTAATCGTTTGTAAAGTACCTTTTTTTATAGAATTGCAATATTTTGATAAATCATTTATGATTTGTTCTTCAACAATCTTTTGCTCTCTGAATTCTTTATCCGTCCAATTTTGATTGATTTCTTTTTTTGTAGCAGCTAAAGCATAAGTAGTAACTAAACCTTTATTCAAACTGATTAATTTTTCAGGTGAAGCTCCCATCCAAATCCCAATTTCTGGGTGAAAAAACAAGTAACAAAAAGCGTCATTATTATATTGAAGGAGGTTTTTAAAATAGGCCATTATAGAAGAAGAATCAATTTTTACACTAAAATTCGAAGAGCAAACAATTTTTTCCAAATTAGAATTGTCAATATCCTTTATGGTTCTTTTAACGTAATTAATGTAAGATGATTTTTGGTCAATAAAATCCTTTGTAGAAACCTCATATTGATTGTTTATTTTAATATCTAAATAAAATTCAGTTTCAAAAGTCTTTTTAGGAGTTAATAAATAACCTTTTGAATTTATATTAAATGGCATAAATAAAAATCCTTTTTTTCCATTCATTGCAGAAATCACACCACTAACTACTGTACCTTGATGACATATTATTTTATTATGACTAGGTTTTTTGAAAACGATAAATGGTTCATTATTCTTCAGAAAGAAATTTAATTCACTGAAAAATTTTAATTCTGATATCATTTTGATGCAATATATATAGTTGAGGAGCCAAAAAATTTTGGTCTAATTTTTACATCGTTAAATCCCACGGATTTTAAAATATTTCTGAAATTTTCTCCACAAGGAAACACTTCTGCAGAATTTAATAAATAGTTATAAGCTGTAAGATCTTTCGAAAATAAACGAGCCATTAAAGGAATGTAAGTCCGGGTAAATAGAGAATAAAAAAAGCGTATAATTATATTTTGAGGAACTGAAGTCTCAAGAATAATTAAAGTTCCTTTAGGCTTTAAAACTCTAAAACTTTCATTTAGACCTCTTTTCAAATCTTGAAAATTTCTAACTCCAAAACCAATAGTAATTAAATCAAAATAATTATCATCAAACCTTAAATTCTCAGCGTCCCCAGTTTCTAATATAACTGAATTTGTAAGGTTGTTTTTAATTATTTTTTTTCGACCAACATTTAACATTTTTTCTGAAATATCTACACCTGTAACTATACAGTCCGAAATACTTCCAAGATTAATTGCGATATCAGCAGTTCCGGTTGCTATGTCAAGTGCTCTCTTTGGATTCGTTTTTCTTGCTAATTTTAAAATATGTTTCTTCCATCTCTTGTGATTATTAAAAGTCATAATTCCATTAACTAAATCGTACTCAATGGAAATGGAATCAAACATTTTTTCAATTTGAATTTTTTTTGAACTATTTAATTTTTGATTGGGTTTCAACATCGGTATTTTAGCTCAGCAAATTTAAAAAATTAATGGAGATTAACTTTAATATTTAATTAACAAAAATCATGCTCAAAAAATCAAAGAAGAAGCTAAATTTGTGAAAAAATTCAATATGAGATATTCTTTAATGTTTTTATTTTCTTTGTTTTTTGCCAATTCTTTTGCGCAGGATCAAATTCAAAAAGTAGAAGTCATAAAATCTGATAAACAGGTTACAGAGCTATTTGACGCAATTGGAGATAAAGAAATTAAACTTGATGTTATTGATATTCTTTCTCAACCAGCACTAAATATTGGTTTTGAAAAAATAAACGATTCTTATTCGTCATATGGGGCTGATGTATTTCTAAATTTTAATGATAATAATGCTTCAAGATCTTGGTCTGAAAAATTTTCCTTAAACCCTTTTTACAGATTTTATTTTCTTAATAAAACAGATTTTGGTGGTGAAGGATATTTTGCCGAAGTATTCTTAAAACTTTCACGAATAAAATACGATAGAGATACTTATTTTTATAATCCAAATCCAAATGAACCCTATTCAACAGTTGAAGAAATAAAAGTATGGGATGTTGCTCCAGGAATTGGAGTTGGGAGAAAATGGGTAAATAAAAAAGGTTGGACTTTTGAGTATATGATTGGATTTGGAAGATTTCTTTTTGCTAATGGAGAAAGCGAGGATACCCCATATGATGACGATTATAGTGTAACTGATTATAGGCCTCAAGCAACTTTTAAGGGTGGCATTTCAATTGGAAAAAGATTTTAAATTAAATTTCTCTCATTAAGGGGCATACCTCACCTGCTAATTGAAAAATATTGTTATAAGCACATAACAATAATCTAAATACTTAAGTTTTAGGATTTTAATTAGGGGGTATAATTGAACTAAATGCTATAGAGATATCTATGCAAGTTCTACTTTTGTAGCAGCTTTACCTTTTCTACCTTCACCTTCTTCATACTCTACTTTATCGCCTTCTTTGATGGTAAGGTTGCCAAGTGCTGAATAATGAACGAAAAGGTCTTCTCCTGTTTCGTCGTTTGTAATGAACCCATAACCTTTA
>MDTC01133949.1_pt1 | contig 13725 bp, 12 predicted proteins | sample 811181 | NCBI WGS metagenome assembly MDTC01 (sample SAMN05326644, study PRJNA326480) | marine metagenome | isolation source: seawater | place: Pacific Ocean: North | collected 2011
AGAATAAATAACTATGATTCACTCAACTGCCATAATTTCTGATTCAGCAAATATAGCAGAAAATGTTGAAATAGGACCTTACTCTATAATAGGTGATCAGGTTGATATAGGTGCTGGGACTAAAATTGAGAGTCATGTTGTTGTGAAAAGCAATACTAGTATTGGTGAAAGTAATCATATTTTTCAATTTGCCTCCATCGGTGATGATCCGCAAGATAAAAAATACAATGGTGAACTTACAACATTAACGATTGGTGATAGAAATACAATACGAGAATATTGCACTATAAACAGAGGAACTATTGAGGATAGTGGAAATACAATTGTAGGAAACGACAACTGGATTATGGCGTATTGTCATATTGCTCATGATTGTATAGTTGGCAATAAAGTTATAATGGCAAATGGAACGACTCTCGCTGGCCATGTTCATTTAGGGGACTGGGTAATCTGTGGAGGGCATACAGGTATTCATCAATTCTGCAAGGTCGGCGAGCATGCTTTTTTGGGAATGTATTCATCCATAAATCGTGACGTTCCTGCATATATACTCGTTTCTGGAAAGCCAGCAGAGCCCAAGGGGATTAATACTGAAGGTCTTAAACGAAGAGGTTTTTCGAAAGATCAAGTACGTAATATAAAAGAAGCATACCGTCTTATTTATCGAAAGGGTCTCAAGTTATCAGAAGCAATTAAACAAATTGAATCTGCTATAGATAAGCAAAAAGAATTGCTTCCTTTATATGAATCTCTTATTGCATCTGATCGCGGTATTGTCAGATAGAATATTATGAAGATTGGATTTGTCGCAGGTGAATCTTCTGGTGATATTTTAGGAGCAGGATTGATATGCGCTCTAAAAAAACAATTTCCTGATGCGATTTATGAAGGTATTGCAGGTCCAAAAATGTTGGATGCTGGGTGTCAACAACTGGAATCATCAGAATCCCTATCTGTTTTTGGAATCATTGAGCCATTAATTCACTTACCTCGTTTATATAAATTAAGACAATCTCTAATAAACAGATGGATTAAGTCACCACCTGATATTTTTATAGGAATTGATTCACCTGATTTTAATTTATATCTTGAAAAAAAATTACGTCAAAATGGTATTAAGGTTATTCATTATGTCAGCCCCTCTATTTGGGCCTGGCGTGCTGGTAGAATTAAGACCATAAAAGCAGCTGCCGATAAGATTTTATGCATATTACCTTTCGAGGTTTCTTTGTATGAAAATCATGAAATAGAAGCAATTTTTGTTGGGCACCCAAAAGCCGACATTATTCCTACAAAGGTAGATAAGAAAAAAACTAGAAAATTTCTTGATATTACTTCTGATGAAGTTGTTAGTATTTTGCCTGGAAGTAGAATTAGTGAGGTTTCATTTTTAGGGGATATTCTTGTTAGTGCTGCTAAAATTATTTTAAAAGCACGAGAGAATATAAAATTTGTAATTCCTATAGCAACACCATCTCTAAGATCCAAAATAGAAATCCAGGTTTCCTCTGCAGGGTTATCAGAAAATTTTATTTTATTAGATGGTGACTCTGAAAAAGCAATGATTGCTTCGGATGTAGTTTTATTAGCATCAGGGACTGCTGCTTTAGAATCAGCACTACTAGGAAAACCAACTGTTGCTGCTTATAAAGTCAGTAAAATCACATATGCGATTCTAAAAATTTTCGGTTTAACGAGATTAAATAATTTTACGCTTCCTAATTTACTTATTGATACTCCATTGGTTCCGGAATTTATTCAAAATAATGCCCAACCCAAATTAATTGCTGAAGCTGTTATCGAATTACTTGATGATGCAGAAAAAAGAGAATATATAAGTAAGAGATTTTCTAAATTAAAAGACGATTTAGCTTTAAATGCGAATCAACGCGCTGCTGATGCAGTTATCTCCTTTATCGAGTGAAGCTTACGAATGAATCAGTCAAATTTGTCATGTAGATATGAAATAGTGGCTGGCGTGGATGAAGCTGGTCGGGGATCATTGGCAGGACCGGTTGTTGCATCTGCAGTTATTTTGAATTCAAATGAGCTTATTAATGGTTTATCTGACTCAAAAAAATTATCCAAAAAAAGAAGAGATGAACTTGAAATTCAAATTAAGAAAAAATCTATTGCTTGGTCGCTGGGCTGGGTCAGCTCAAAAGTAATTGATGAGATAAACATTTTGCAGGCTACAATGCTTGCGATGAGGCAGGCCATTAGTGATTTGAACACAAAGCCTGATAAGATTTTGGTTGATGGTAATTGCTTACCTGATTTAAATTTTGATGGAGAGCTAATACCTGGAGAAGCGATTATTGGCGGCGATGATAAAATCTTGTCTATTAGTGCTGCATCAATTCTTGCTAAAACAGCTCGTGATAAAATGATGAAGGAGATTGATGAAAAATTTCCAATATACGAGTTTGCTAAACATAAAGGGTATGGTACAAAAAAGCATTTTTCAAAATTATACAAATATGGTTCATGTTGCGAGCATCGACAATCTTTTGCGCCAATGAGAGATTTAAATAAATGAGTGTAAATTTTGTCCATCTTCATCTGCACACAGAATATTCAATGGTTGATAGTACATTACGTATTCCTCAATTGATTGAAAGATGTGCAAAAGAAAAAATGCCAGCAATTGCAATGACCGACCAAAATAATCTATTTGGTTTAGTAAAATTTTACCGAAAGTCAATGAATGCAGGCATTAAACCTCTGATTGGTCTTGATCTTCGTGTATTTAACCCTGAAGACATGACACTGCCTTACACTTTACTACTATTAGTAAAGGATAATAATGGCTATGAAAATTTATCCAAGCTTGTAACTCGCTGCTATATAGAGGGGCAGGCTGATGGCTTGCCAATGGCAAAGCGTGAGTGGCTTGATAAAAAGTCATGCTCAGGATTGATTGCATTATCAGGGGCAAGAGATGGTGATGTAGGTCGTGCGATGGTTGCTGGAAATGTCAATCATGTTAACGAATGTATTGATTATTGGCTTGATGTTTTTGGGGATCGTTTTTATCTTGAATTGATTCGCACTGGTCGTAAAAACGAGGAGGACATCATCAAGCAGAGTTTAAAGCTAGCTCAAGAGAGAGATATAGCAGTTGTAGCAACAAATGATGTTAGATTTTTGGATACTGATGGGTTCAATGCCCATGAAGCCCGTGTTTGCATTCACGAAGGACAAAGTTTGAGCGATATAGATAGACCTCAGAACTACAGTGAAGATCAATACTTAAAAACTCCAGATGAAATGGTGAAACTTTTTCGTGATATACCTTCAGCTATAAAAAATACAGTTGAAATTGCCCGCCGTTGTTCTTTAAATCTCAATTTTGGTGATAGCGTTTTACCTGCTTTTCCAGTTCCATCTGGTGAATCTGAAGCTAATTTTCTTGAATCGGAAGCGAAAAAGGGTCTTCAATTCGCCCTACAAAAAAAATTCGAAAACGAAAAAATTCCCTCAAATGAAAGAAATTCTATTTCTGCCCCTTACTTAAGTAGACTTAAAGTTGAACTTGATGTGGTTCAATCAATGGGTTTTCCTGGGTATTTTTTGATTGTTGCTGATTTCATAAAATGGGCTAGAGAAAACCATATTCCAGTCGGACCTGGGCGTGGTTCAGGCGCAGGCTCTCTTGTTGCTTGGGTTCTTGGTATTACAGATTTAGATCCCTTAGAGCACAACTTAATATTTGAAAGATTTTTGAATCCTGAGCGTGTTTCTATGCCTGATTTTGACATTGATTTTTGCATGGATGGACGCGATAGAGTAATTGATTACGTTGCTGAACGGTATGGTCGAGAAAAAGTCTCCCAAATAATCACTTTTGGAACTATGGCAGCTAAAGCTGTAATTCGTGACACTGGACGCATACTTGGACAACCTTATGGATTTGTCGATCGAATCGCAAAACAGGTTCCTTTTGAAATTGGAATTACACTTGAAAAAGCTCTAAAGGATTCTAAAGAGCTATCAAATATGTACGAAAATGATGAGGAAGTTTCGGCAATTATTGATCTAGCAAAACCTCTTGAAGGTCTTGTTCGTAATGCAGGAAAACATGCAGGTGGGGTAATTATTTCCCCAGGAGCACTAACAGATTTTGCACCTCTTTATTGCGAACAAGGCGGTATTAATCTTGTTACACAACTTGATAAAGATGATGTTGAGGCAGTTGGACTTGTCAAGTTTGATTTTCTGGGCCTCAAAACATTAACAATTATTGATCGCGCTGTTCAAATAGCAAATGAAAACAACAAAGGATTAAAACTTACAATAAAAAATATACCCAGTGATGATTCAAAAACCTTTGAGCTTTTAAGGACCACTAAAACAGCAGCTATTTTTCAGCTTGAATCAAGAGGTATGTGCGATCTCATAAAGCGAATGAAACCAAATAAATTTGATGATTTAGTTGCTTTAGTAGCGTTATTTCGTCCTGGTCCATTACAGTCAGGCATGGTAGATGATTTCATAATGCGAAAACATGCTGTAAACATGAAAGACATAGATTATTTACATCCTAAATTGCAACCAGTATTAGAAGAAACTTATGGTGTTATTTTATATCAAGAACAAGTAATGCAAATTGCACAAGTCTTAGCAGGCTATACTCTTGGTAACGCCGATTTATTACGCCGTGCGATGGGTAAAAAAGATTCTGAGGAGATGTCACAACAGAGAGAAGTTTTTACAAAAGGGGCAATTAAAAGAGGTGTATCAGATAAAAATGCTACTCGAATATTTGATCTAATGGAGAAATTTTCTGGGTATGGATTTAATAAATCTCATTCAGCAGCATATGCCGTACTGTCTTATCAAACAGCTTACTTAAAGGCTCATCATACAAGTGCTTTTTTGGCGGCTGCTATGAGTTCTGATATTGATAATACCGATCGATTAATGACTCTAAAAAATGATTGCCGACAGCTTAACCTTAAAATGATACCACCAGATATAAATACTTCAGATTATCTTTTCAGTGTGTCTGATGAAACTACTATCTTGTATGGATTAGGAGCTATAAAAGGTATTGGCCGTGGCGTGGTAGAATCATTGATAGAAGAGCGTGAGAAAAATGGACCTTTCAAAAATCTTTTAGAATTTTGTAAGCGCCTTGATCAAGAAAAAATAAATAAACGCGTCCTTGAAGCAATGATTAAGTCCGGAGCAATGGATTCTTTTGGTAGTTCACGTCGTAGCTTACTTCATCAAATTCCAAATGTTATGAGAAGTACAGATCAGGAAGCTAAGGCAGCAGCAGCCGGTCAAAATGATATGTTTGGTGTAACAGATGTTAAAAATGACACTAGAAATGAAAGTTTTGATCATATGCCAGAGTGGCGGGAAGGAGTATTTTTAAATTACGAAAAAGAAGCACTTGGCCTTTATCTTACTGGCCATCCTTTTGATGCTGTACGACAAGATATAAGCTATTTTTGTGATGGCCGATTAATAGATGTAACATCAAAATCTCCTCCACAAAAAAACAGTAATGAGCGTAAATACAATCAAATAAGTAGCGAAGCTTCTGTAGCTGGATTAATTTTTGATATTCGTAAACGCGGTAATCGTGTAAGTGTTATTTTAGATGATGATACTGCAAGGATGGAAATAAGTTTATTCAGTGAGACATATGATGAATTTCGTGATCTTCTGATTAAAGATGAAATTATAATAGTCTCTGGCGGATTGCGATACGATGAGTTTATTGGAAGTTGGACAATTAATGCAAAAAGTATTAAGCAAGTTGATTCTGTTATTGAGTCAAATGCAAAGAGTCTTATTTTAAACATAAAATCCGACGATAAATGCGACAATACTCTTAGTGAGCTTCATGATATTTTATTACCTTTTAGGGAAGGTCATTGTGATGTCTTAGTACATTATATTGGTGATGAGGCATCAGCTAAGTTATCTTTGGGGGCAGAATGGGCAGTTAAGCCAAGCCGTAAATTACTTGATAAGTTGACTGAGCTACTAGGGAATAATAATGTTCATCTTTTATTTTCGCATAACAGACTATTGAATTAATAGAGGAGCGACTTTAGATCGATAATTCTTATGGATTCTAGATTTCTGGATTTTGAGCAACCTATCGCTGAACTCGAAGCAAAAATTGATGAGTTACGCTATGTCGGCGACGACTCCGAGTTAAATATTAATGAGGAAGTTGCTCGCCTCAAGGAAAAAAGCGATACATTAACAAAAAATATTTTTTCAAAGCTATCGCCTTGGCAAGTTACTCGTGTCGCAAGGCATGAGTCTCGTCCGTACACTAAAAATTATATAGATTTGATTTCATCAGATTTTCAAGAGTTACATGGTGATCGTATGTTTGCTGATGATCCAGCAATTATTGGAGGTGTTGGATCGGTTGGTAATTATCCAATAATGTTTATTGGGCATCAAAAAGGAAGGGACACTAAAGAAAGAGTGCGAAGAAATTATGGAATGCCAAAACCTGAAGGTTATCGAAAAGCTCAAAGGCTGATGCTCTTGGCAGAGAAGTTTTCTATGCCCTTGGTGACATTCATAGATACACCCGGGGCATATCCGGGTGTGGGAGCAGAAGAACGTGGACAAAGCGAGGCAATAGCAAAGAGTCTTTATATGATGTCTGAACTTAAAACCCCAATAATTAGTATAGTTATTGGAGAAGGTGGGTCAGGTGGTGCGCTAGCTATAGGTGTTAGCGATAGACTTTTAATGTTGCAATACAGCGTATATTCAGTAATTTCACCAGAAGGATGTGCTTCAATTTTGTGGAAAAACGCCGACAAAGCTGAAAAAGCAGCAGAAGCAATGAGTATCACTGCGGATAAACTTAAAGACTTTGGTCTCGTGGATCAAATAATAACTGAGCCTTTGGGAGGAGCACATCGTAATCCAAAAGCTATGGCTGAAATTGTTCGAAATTCACTCCTCAAAAATCTTGATGAGTTGACCAATCTATCTACAAGTCAGTTGATTAGTGAGCGTCAACAAAGATTAGCATCTTTTGGTCAGTTCAAAGAAACGTGAAATTTAATTCTGGGATCCTCAGTAAGCATTTAAAAGCTTTAGAATCTGAAACTAGGCAGCCATCACGATATGTTGTTGCTTTAAGTGGTGGCCTTGACTCTGTGGTTCTGTTGCATGCTCTAAAAAGTCACTTAATTCAATATAAATCTGAAATTTCACTAATTGCAATTCATATTAATCATTGTTTACAACCTGAGTCTCAGAGTTGGGTAGAAGAATGTGAGGCAATAACTAAAAAGCTGGACATTACTTTTAAATCAATAAATGTTGATGTTGATTTAGACTCCGGTAAAGGTCTTGAAGCCTCAGCACGTAGCGCACGTTATTCAGCATTACTTCGAGAAATACAACATAAAGATTGGTTGATTACTGCTCATCATCAAGAAGACCAAGCTGAAACATTATTAATAAACTTATTTCGTGGGAGTGGCTTGCCTGGTATTTCTGGTATTTCAAAAATTCGCAAATTTGGATTAGGTTGGATAGTTAGACCAATATTAAATATACCTAAAGATAGTTTAGTAAAGTACGCAAAAGAAAATTTTTTAGACTGGATAGAGGATCCGTCAAACATTAATTTAGATTTTGATCGTAATTTTCTTCGTCACGAGGTTATAACACGTATAAAAACACGTTGGCCAAAAGTTTCAGATTGCTTACATCGCAGCGCTGAACATGCTGGTGAAGCATCACAATTACTTTTTGAATTAGCTGAAATTGACTTAAAAAAGATTTGTTCTGATTCTTCTAAGATTCCCATTAATAAGTTATTGACACTCTCACCTGCTAGGCAGCGCAATCTAATTCGTTTTGCACTTCAAAAGCAAAAATTAAATATGCCGTCTACAAAGCAATTAAGACTAATTTTTAGCGACATAATTTTTGCGCGAGAGGATGCTCAACCTTTAATTAGGTGGAATGGTGTAATTATTCGTCGATATAGGAATAATCTTTATTTAATGCCAGACACAGAAATTTCAGAACTATATCCTTTACCAATTTCAGGTAATGAGCTATCTCTTGGTCCTGGAATGGGGAGGTTAAATTTTGAAATTATTGAAAATACTGGGCTTTCAAAAGAGTTATTTGATAAAGGTTTGACCATCAGAAGAAGAACTGGCGGTGAAAAAATTATACTATATAATCAGTCACATAAAAGAGAACTAAAGAAATTACTTCAAGAAAAAGGTATTGTTCCATGGATGCGAAATCAGTTGCCTTTAGTTTATTCTGGAGAAAATCTTGTTGCTGTTGGTGATCTTTGGATATCAAGAGATGCTGTTTCAGAGCCAGGTATCAAAGTGCGTTGGATTGATCGTCCTGAATTGCATTAGTGAGCGCCGCCTGTTAACGTTTAACACCGTCTACAATCTAAAGACGGCGATGATCTCTAAAAGTTAAAGAAAAACTTAATTTTGTTAATAAAATGTTTTTGTTTAACTTCTTTCATTTCTTGCTTTCTACGATTGCATTTTCTTTAATAAGTTCAAAAATAAAGACGGTTTAACATATGACATCGTATGTATTTATTACTGGTGGAGTTGTCTCTTCTTTAGGTAAGGGAATTACTTCAGCTTGCCTTGGTGCTATATTGGAAGCGCGTGGACTTTCAATTAGTATGATTAAGCTGGATCCTTATATTAACGTTGATCCCGGCACAATGAGCCCCTTTCAGCATGGAGAAGTCTTCGTAACTCATGATGGGACAGAGACTGACCTTGATTTAGGTCACTACGAAAGATTTGTAAGAACTGCTAAAAGCGGCCGTCACAGCAATTATACAACTGGCAGAATTTATGAAAGTGTAATCGCGAAGGAGCGGCGCGGAGAATATCTCGGCGCAACTGTTCAGGTAATACCACACATAACAGATGAAATTAAGAATTGTATAAAAAAAGGTTCAGGAAAATCTGATATATGCCTTGTTGAAATAGGAGGCACAGTTGGAGATATCGAATCTTTGCCTTTTATGGAGGCTATTCGTCAGATGGGAGTCATGCTTGGCCAGGATCGAGTTGTTTATCTTCATTTAACTCTTGTGCCATATATTCCAACATCTTCTGAAATTAAAACTAAGCCAACTCAACATTCCGTTAAAGAGTTAAGATCAATTGGAATTCAGCCAGATATACTGGTTTGTAGGTCGGAAAGACCCTTGCCAAACGCTGAGCGTCAAAAAATTGCTTTATTTACAAATGTACAAGAAAAAGCAGTTATTTCCTTATCTGATGCAGACGATCTATATAAAATACCAGCAATGATACATCATGAGGGCTTAGATGAAATAGTTGCAAATCATTTAAAATTAAAGTTACCAAAAGCTGATTTAAGTGAATGGAGTGAGATTGTTGAAGCAAAACAAAATCCAACAGCAAAAGTAAATATTGCAATGGTTGGAAAATATATGAATTTAAAGGATTCCTATATTTCTTTAGTAGAGGCGTTGCAACATGGTGGTATTCATACAAGGACAGATGTAAAAATACATTTTATAGAATCAAAAAGAATTGAGGATCATGGCATAGACTGCCTCATGGAAATGGATGGAATTTTAGTGCCTGGCGGTTTTGGTGATCGAGGTATTGAGGGTAAAATTCAGGCAGTTAAATATGCGCGTGAAAATTTGATTCCATACCTAGGTATTTGTCTTGGTTTGCAAATAGCAGTAATAGAAGCAGCCCGTAATCTTGCGGGGCTAGACAAAGCGATGAGTACCGAGTTCAATAAAAAAACTCCTCATCCTGTTATTGCACTTATAACAGAGTGGCAAGATAAAATGGGCGATACAGAAGAGAGGGATGAACAATCTGATATGGGAGGGACAATGCGTCTTGGCGCACAAAGTATTTTTTTAAAAGAAAAGTCATTGGCTGCGTTAAGCTATGGATGTACTGAGCTTGAAGAACGTCATAGACATCGTTATGAGGTAAATAATAATTATAGAAAGAAACTATCAGAGGCTGGGATAGTATTTTCAGGCCATTCCGTTGACGATCTTGTCGAGATGGTTGAATTACCAGATCATCCTTTTTTTCTTGCCAGCCAGTTTCATCCCGAATTTACTTCGAATCCCCGCGATGGTCATCCGCTTTTTAAAAGCTTTATAAAAGCCGTAAGAAAAAATAAAAATGATAAAATATCTTCAGTGGGCAAAATATGAACCTTTTTGGATTTGAAATAGGTAATGATCAGCCATTTTTTTTAATTGCTGGTACTTGTGTCATTGAGAGTAAGCAAATGACTTTAGATACTGCAGGTATTTTAAAAGACATTTGCAGCGATCTTAAAATTCCACTTATTTACAAATCATCTTTTGATAAAGCCAATAGAAGTTCACATAATAGTTATAGGGGGCCTGGCTTAGATGAAGGTTTAGAGATTTTAAGTGAAGTAAAAAAACAATTTAGTTTACCTGTTTTAACGGATGTGCACGAAAACACACCAATAAGTGAAGTTGCAGATGTAGTTGATATATTACAAACACCTGCTTTCCTATGCCGCCAAACAAATTTTATTTTACGTGTTTCTTCATCGGGCCTGCCAGTCAATATAAAGAAAGGACAATTCTTGTCACCTTGGGAAATGCAAAATGTTGTAGAAAAAGCAAAATCAACTGGTAATGAAAAAATTATGGTATGCGAGCGTGGATTTAGTTTTGGGTATAACAATTTGATATCTGATATGCGCAGTCTTGGTATTATGAGAGCAAGTGGCGCACCAGTTGTATTTGATGCGACTCATTCTGTACAACAACCAGGTGCTTTAGGTGCATCATCTGGAGGTCAACGTGAATTTGTACCTCTTTTGGCAAGAGCAGCAGCAGCAACTGGAGTAGCTGGATTTTTTATAGAAACTCACATAGACCCTGACAAAGCATTAAGCGATGGTCCAAATGCTTGGCCATTGAAAAAAATGAAGAGACTACTTGAAAATTTAAGTTCCATTGACAATGTTGTAAAAAAAGACTGTTATCTTGAAGAAGAATATGGAATTGGTATTTCAAAATAATTATCCATTAAGGAGTTCAAATGATTAAGATCAGCGATGTACGTGGTCGTGAAATTTTAGATTCTCGAGGTAACCCTACTGTCGAGGCTGACATTACATTAGATGATGGAAGTTTTGCTCGCGCAGGTGTCCCATCGGGTGCATCTACCGGGTCTCGTGAGGCCGTTGAATTACGAGATGGTGATAAAACACGTTATCTTGGAAAAGGTGTAAAGCAAGCAGTTTCTAATATAAACACTTGTCTTAGAGATACTTTATTAAATAAAGATTTTGAGGATCAATCTGCGGTTGATGAATGCATGATCAAACTTGATGGAACTGATAACAAAAGCAGGCTTGGCGCGAATGCATTATTGGCAATTTCTTTAGCTGTATCAAAAGCTAAAGCTGTTTCAAAAGGCATTTCTTTGTTTCAACACATTGGCGATAGTACTCTGATGCCGCTACCGATGATGAATATTATTAACGGAGGAGCCCATGCAGATAATAGTGTTGATATTCAGGAATTTATGATTCTTCCTGTTGGTGCTACTTCATTTTCTGAATCTCTAAGGTATGGAGCAGAAATATTTCATAGCTTAAAGAGTGTATTAAAAAGTCAGGGATTAAATACAGCAGTTGGAGATGAGGGTGGTTTTGCACCTGACTTACCGTCGAATCGTGCCGCATTAGATACCATTATGCTAGCTATAGAAGAAGCTGGATTTAAACCAGGTAAAGATATTCTATTAGGTTTAGATGTGGCTAGTTCGGAATTTTATAAAGAGGGCACTTACTTTCTTAAATCGGAAGGTAGAACATTTAATGCTTCAGAGTTCAGTGATTATCTTACTGAATTAGCTAATGCATACCCTATCATTACGATCGAAGACGGAATGGATGAGAGTGATTGGGACGGATGGCGAGCACTTACTGATTCATTAGGTAACAAAATACAGCTTGTTGGGGATGATTTATTTGTAACTAATACTTCAATATTACAACGAGGTATTAAAGAGAATATAGCTAATTCTATATTGATTAAACCAAACCAGATTGGAACTCTCAGCGAAACTCTTGATGCTATTAGTATGGCGAATAAGGCTGGCTTTACTTCTGTTATTTCTCATAGGTCTGGAGAGACATCAGATAGCACTATTGCTGATATTGCTGTTGGTACATCTGCAACACAAATAAAAACTGGTTCTTTGTCTAGATCAGATAGAGTTTCAAAATATAATCAGTTACTTCGCATCGAAGAGGAGCTTGGTTCCGAAGCCAAATTTGCTAGCCGAAATGCTTTTAAAGTTTAAATTTAATTATTTGGAAGTTCATTTTGTTTAATTTACGCTGGGTTATTTATGGACTTATACTAATTGCTCTTAGCCTTCAAATTAGAATATGGTTTTCTGACGACGGTTACAGGAAGTCACTTAAACTTAAGAATGCAGTGGCTGACCAGAAAGTTCTAAATAATTCTTTAAGAGCTCGCAATAATGCGTTAGATGCTGAGGTGTTAAATCTCAAAAAAGGCTCAGATGCAGCTGAAGAGTTAGCTAGGAATGACCTTGGAATGATTGGTGAAAACGAAACTTTTTATCAAGTAATTCCTCGAGATGAAAGTAATAAATAAAAAATTTCTAATTTAATAATTTAAATTTTGCAGAGGTATTGATGAAATTAGTAACTGCTATAATAAAGCCTTTCAGGCTCGATGATGTGCGTAATGCATTGGCTGAAGTGGGTGTGCAAGGGATGACTGTTACCGAGGTTAAAGGTTTTGGAAGACAAAGAGGCCACACTGAATTATACAGGGGTGCTGAATATGTTATCGATTTTCTTCCTAAAATTAAAATCGAAGTAGCTGTAACTGATGACATTCTGGAGAGAGTAATTGAAACTATAATTCACTCGGCTAAAACGGGTAAAGTAGGTGATGGAAAAATATTTGTTACTGATTTGGGTAAAGCTTTTCGAATTAGAACTGGTGAGACTGGAAATCAAGCAATTTAGAAATTAAAAGTTAGCATAAGATTTATTGTTTGAAATTTTGGAGTGCAATCTCTAATTTTTCAAGTTTTTTCCTAGTTCGATTTAAAACTTCTTTTTGAATTTCAAATTCTTCTCTAGTAACGAGATCAAGTCTATTAATATTTGAAGATAGTATTTCGCGAAAGTTTTTTTCCAAATCTGCACGAATAGAATTTACACCATCCGGAATAGACTCAATAAGTTTTTTTGTTAAATTTTCAATTTCATTTTTTTTCATAGTCTCTTTTTACATCACAAAAAATAAAAACTCCACAAATTAAATAAAAATTTTTTCATGAATATTCTATTTAATACATATATTAAGCCCTAAATTAGTGCAAATTAAAAATTAACTGCACTACTTTAATGCATTAATCTTAAGTATGAAAACTTAAAATACTGATTTAATTGTTTATTTTTATGTTGGCACTGATCCTGCTTGTTGGTTATTAGGGTTTAGATTGGAGAGGTATTTGGAATGGTCTATAAAAATTTTATATGCAATATAGTTCAACAGCAATCATCTCTGGCATGGCCCAAGTTTGGTCTTGGTTTATTTCAGTCAACCTCAATTAAGGAGAATCGTGATGAAAATGATCACGGCGATAATTAAGCCATTTAAGCTCGATGATGTGCGACAAGCTGTTGCTGATATTGGTGTTC
>MDTC01238972.1_pt1 | contig 13725 bp, 11 predicted proteins | sample 811181 | NCBI WGS metagenome assembly MDTC01 (sample SAMN05326644, study PRJNA326480) | marine metagenome | isolation source: seawater | place: Pacific Ocean: North | collected 2011
AATATAATGGTTTTATCAATTTTTTTTCTATTAAATTTTTATTTATTAAAACCTCAATATTTTCAAGGTTAAATTGAGGTAAGTCTGAATTTTTAAACCCAAATATTTTTGCTTTATTGGCTATTTTAATTCCTTTTGCGACTGCTATCGATACTCTTATACTTGAAAAACTGCCTGGCCCTTTATTTACTAGTACTGAAAACTCATTATTAATATTTGCTTTGTGCTTATTGGTAAAATTTAATATGGTTGATGCTAATATTTCATTGTTTTGAGTTTTTGTTTGAAAATCGTGGATAAAAAAATTATTATGAATTTTTAAACCAATTTTATCGTTTGTGCCTGTGCAATTAATTATTAAAAAATCTTTTATCATTTTTACAATTATAATTTCTTTATTTGTTCAAAACAATTTAAATTCAGCTACTTTACCAAAAAATATTGATGATTTTGGAATAATCGGACTTATGTATCATAGGTTTAATGAAAATAAATACCCTTCAACAAACATAAAAATAAATGCCTTCAATGATCAACTCGATATAATTAAAAAAGAAAATATTAGTTTTATTAACCCTAAATATTTTGAGCAAAGTCTCAAATCTCAAAAATTAAAAAGAAGTGTATTAATAACAATTGATGATGCATTTTTATCATTTTACGAAAATGCCTGGCCAATTTTAAAAAAGAGGAAAATTCCATTTATATTATTTGTAAATACAAGAGAAGTAGGTGCATTTAATTATATGAATTGGGACCAGATTAAAGAACTTTATAAAGAAGATTTTGTTGAAATAGGAAATCATAGTCATTCTCACGAGTACCTGGTTGACGAAAGTGAGGATGTAATTAGAAATGATATTAGTAGATCAATAAAAATCTTTAAGAGAGAATTAGGTAAAAATTCTGAATTTTTTTCATACCCTTTTGGTGAATATAGTTTAAAATTCAAAGAAATAATAAAATCTTTAGGTTTCAAATATGCTTTTGGACAACACTCTGGTGTGATTGATGAAACTAAAGATTTCTTTGAATTTCCAAGATTTCCGATTAATGAAAAATATGGTGAATTAAAAAGATTTGAAACTTTAATTAGAACGATTCCATTTAAATATAAAAATATTTTTCCAGCTGAAAAATATTTAGTAGAGTTAAAAAACCCTCCCTCAGTAAAAATAGAATTTTTTGAAAATATGAAAAACATTAATAGAATTAATTGTTATTCAAATGAGGGTAATGTGTGGAGAAAATCAGAGGTGAACCATATTAACGATCTAAATATAGAAATTACTATAAAAGAAAAGTTTGTAGGTGAAAGAGGTCGAATAAACTGTTCTTTAAGAGAAGAAGGTGGTTTTTGGAGATGGCTAGGAATCCAGTTTGTAATCGCAAAAAATTAATTTTTTATAAATCTAATTCGTTTTTCTTGCTAGAGTTTGTTAATTTTACAAGCTCAAAATCCGTTAAACTATTTTGCTTTATAATTTGTTCTAGAATTTTTGTGTATTCACTTCCTGTTTCTGCGTAATTATTTAGAGTCTTAGTTAATTCTAAACCACTAATTTGTTTATTTTTTTCTCTTAAATTCTTTCTAGTTGTTCTAAATTTTACATAACTTTTATGTGTATTTAAGTTCTTAAGATATGCCTTAACTGAAGCCCTTAATATTGGAAATTTAAGTACTTTGTGATTTTGTGATTTACCTCTTTCTAAGGGTGCTATACCTTGACCACTCCAAGTCCATTGTCCAAAAATTGCATTCCCCTCTAGGGCAAATCGAGAAGTGCCCCAACCACTTTCTTTAGCTGCTTGTGCCAAAGCAATAGATGTCGGGATTATATCCATTTTAATTTTTAATTCATCGATGTTCCCTTTTTTAACTTTATATTCTAATAATTTTTGTCTTAGCCATTGTTTTTCTTCATCTGAAGTATATTTACGAGATGTAATTTTTTTTAACTTAATTTTATCATCCAATATTTTTCCATTCTCAGCAACAATAAGAGGTAATACTATTTTGATAAAAGTTTCTTTTTTTAGTTCAATGCTTTGAATTTCATTAAGATCTCTAGGAAATTGAGTAAAATAAATTGGCTGTACTCTTTTTTCATTTCTAACAGTGTTAAGGTCATAATTTACATCTTTAAATAAGTTTAAAACTGTCTCAGTTTTTAAATTTAAATCAGGAAGAATGGCTTCAGCTACTTTCTTTTTTTTTTTAACTTCTGGTTTTTTAATTTCTGGTTTTTTAACTTTGATTTCAGGTTTTTTAACTTTGATTTCAGGTTGTTTAACTTTGATTTCAGGTTGTTTAATTTGTTCTTGTTTTTTTACTATTTTATTTTCAATTATTTTTTTAGGGTTATTTAATGTAGTTATGCCAGAAATAACGACGGTGACAATTCCAATTATTATAAAAAAACCAACTATGGCTCTGTTAGCGTTGTTGGCATCTATTTTTTGATTATATATACCGTTAAATAAGTCGGTTAATAAATTTCCAATAAAATTATAAATCGTTTGCCACAACTTAGGAAATATATTTAAAAATCCTAAGCCTGCATTACCTAAATTTTTCCAAATACCAGTGAAAAAATTAAATATAAATTTAATACTATCATCTTTTAGATTTACAGTTTTTCTTGTAAACTTACTCAATGATTTTGTACTATCATATTTTAAATCATCTAATTGTTTGGAGGCTTTAGAAATTGGTTTTATTACATTTTCTTTAAAAAAATTAGTTTGAAAATCTTTAGGTATAATAATTTTATTTTTTCTTAAGATTAATTCTAATTGTCCTGAGGTAAGATTTTTTCTTCTTTTAATATATTCCTGAATTTCTTTTACATTATAAATTTTAGAAAGTTCTAGTAATTTATCTCTATAAGTTAATTTTTTTTTCATTTTAATTTGCCTCGACTGAATTTACTTCTTTGACGTAATGTTTTAATAAATTTTGAACACCTTGTTTTAAGGTCATAAGGGAACTAGGGCATCCAGAACAGCTTCCTTGAAGCTCAACTTTCACTACTCCGTTTTCAAAAGACTTAAATTTAATATCTCCACCGTCTCTGGCTACGGCTGGTCTAATTTTGCTGTCTAAAACTTCTTTTATTTTTTGAATAGTTTCATCGCTTTCTTCGTTAAGTTTTTCATTTCCTGCTTCATGTTTCAAAATAGGACCTTTATTATTTTCAAAATAATGGTTTAAATGAGAAATCACCATTGGTTTTAACTCGTTCCAGGTTATTTCTTTTGTTTTTTTTACAGATAAAAAATTTTTTGATAATAAAACGAGCTCAACACCTTTAAAGCTTAGAATCTCTTTAATAAAAGAATTTTTTATTTTACTGATATTGGTTTTTTGAAATTCTTCTGTTCCTTTATTAGAAATAATATTTTCTGAAAGAAATTTTAAAGACTCAGGATTTGGTGTTGCTTCTGTTTGGATCATATGGAATGTATATTATATCAATCCAATTTTATCACGTATATTCTTAAGGTTTTCCTCAGCTTTTATGTTAGCTTTTTCAGTACCTTTCTTTAGTATTTCAAGTAAATAGCTCTTATCACTCATTAATTTATTAATTTCTTTTCCAACTGGACATATTTCACTCACTAAAATATCTGCAAGTTTATTCTTAACGAGAGAATACTCTTTTCCTGCCATTTCTTTGATAACTTCGTTTAATTCTACCTTGGTCATCTCTGAATAAATATTTAGTAAATTAAATGCTTCTGGTTTTTTTTCTAAAGATTTTAAATTATCAGGTATTGATTCTGTGTCTGACTTTGCTTTTTTAATTTTCTTAACTATTTCATCCGCACTATCTTTCAAGTTAATTCTTGAATAATCTGAATCTTCAGATTTACTCATTTTTTTTGTTCCATCCCTTAAACTCATAATTCTTGAAATATTCTTAGGTATTAAAGGTTCTGGTATAGGAAAAAAACCTTCGCTGTTAAAATCTTTATTAAATTTTTGAGCAATATCTCGTGATAATTCTAAATGTTGTTTCTGATCAGCGCCAACTGGCACGTGGGTTGCTCTATAAAGTAAAATATCAGCAGCCATTAAATTTGGGTAAATGTAAAGACCTACACTCGCTTTTTCTTTATCTGATCCAGCTTTATCTTTGAATTGAGTCATTCTATTTAACCAACCAATTCTTGATATACAGTTTAATATCCAAGCTAACTCAGCATGACCAGAAACTGAAGATTGATTAAAAATTATACTTTTGGAAGGATCTAATCCTGTAGCTAAAAAAGTTGCCGTTGTTTCTAAAATATTATCTTTTAATTTATTTGGTTTTTGAAAAACAGTTATTGCATGCAAATCAACTACACAATAAATACAGTCAGTATCTTTCTGTAATGATACAAAATTTCTTAAAGCACCCAAGTAATTACCAAGGTGCAAATTGCCAGTTGGCTGAACACCAGAAAATACTAATTTTTTATTGTTCATTTTAATTTGTTTTAAAGTTTTTTACTTTCAATACTCCTGTTAGGTAACACGATATCAAATAAATACCCGCAACAAAACCAACAATTAACATTAAATAAATTGATTTATATTCATAAGTATAATCTAAATAATTTTTACAATGATCTAAAGCAAATATTAGAAGAAAAGACATTAAAACTGTAGACAAAATTATTTTTAGAATATGGTTTGGTAAATAATTTTTTAACAATAAATAATTTTTACTGTTAAGCAAATATACATAAATTATAACACCAATCCAAGTAGAGGCAGATGTTGCTATAGGAATAATAATAAAACCTATTTTACTAAAAAAAGAAATACTTAAAAAAATATTCAAAGCAACTATAAAAGTAGAAATATAAAACGGGGTTTTAGTGTTATTCCTTGCAAAAAAGAAATTAGATAAAATTTTTATAAGCGCGAAAGCTGGAACGCCGTAACCAAAATATTTTAAGGCAGAGGCAGTCATTTTAACATTTTCCAAATTAAATGAACCATATCCAAACAATGCATTCACTATTTCTTCTGAGGCTAAAATTAAACCTAGGCTTGCTGGAATTGATAATAAAAGTGATAATTCTACAGATCTACTTTGAATATTTGAGATTTTTAAATTATTTTTTTTTTTAAAAGCTCTTGATAAAACTGGTAAAGAAACTGTTCCAACTGCAATGCCAGCTAGAGCTAAATTAATTTGATAAATACGATCTGCATAATATAAATATGAAACTGCACTTGTTTCAAATGAAGCAATAATTGTTCCAACTAAAATATTAATTTGCGTGACTCCAGAAGATAATATACTGGGTAGGAGTTTTTTAAAAAAAAATTTTACTTTCCTGCTTAATTTAATTTTAAAATAAAAAGATAATTTATAGTGTCTGTTTGTGAAGTACATTAAAAATACTAATTGAATAATTCCAGATAGAGTAACTCCATAAGATAATTGCTTAGCAAAATTTAAGTCAAAATAGTAAGAAATTATTAAACTTAATATTAAAATAATATTTAATATTATTGGCGCTGCTGCTGCAGCAGCAAACTTATTGTTAGAATTTAAAATACCCGAAAAAAAGGATGAGAGACTTACAAATAATAAAAAGGGGAAAGTTATTCTTGTAAATTCTACTGCTAGATTATATTTTTCTGTATTTTCTAAAAAACCTGGAGCAATTAAATAAACTAAATAAGGTGTAAATATTTCTGCTAATAAAACCACAAAAAAAAGAATTAAAGTTAACAAGCTTACGACTTCATCGGCAAATTTTTTTGCTTTTTTTTTATTTTCATTCTTAACAGATGTATAGCTTGGTATAAATGCTGCATTAAATGTACCTTCAGCAAATAAACGCCTGAATGTATTAGGAAGCCTGAATGCAACAAAAAATGCATCAGCAATAATTGAGGCTCCTAGAAATGATGCAATTAATATATCTCTTAGATAGCCTAAAACTCTGCTAATTAACGTAAAAAAACTAAAAACATATGTAGAAGACAGTAAGTTCATATAATTTCTAAATTAAGCCACAAATATTAAATAAATAGTGTAATAATATAATTTATATTACATACTCATAACTTAAATGACAAAAAAATCCAAAATAGATCATTATTCGGATCAAGAAGCACTTGATTTTCATATAAAAGGTAAGTCAGGCAAAATTGAGATAAATTCTTCAAAACCCCTAACGACTAAAAGAGATTTGTCTTTAGCCTACTCACCAGGAGTTGCGGCACCGGTAAAAGCAATAGTCAAAAACCCTGACCTTGCTTATGATTATACCAGTAAAGGTAATTTAGTTGCCGTTATTAGTAATGGTTCAGCAATTTTAGGACTTGGTAATCTTGGTTCACTAGCATCTAAACCCGTCATGGAAGGAAAATCTGTTCTTTTTAAGAGATTTGCAGATATAGACTCCATTGATATTGAAATTAATAACAATGACACTGACTCTATAATTCAAACAATTAAAAACATAGCTGGTACATTTGGAGGTATTAACCTCGAAGATATTGCTGCTCCAGATTGTTTTATAATTGAGCAAAAGCTTAAAGAAATTTTAGATATTCCAGTTTTTCATGATGACCAACATGGTACTGCAATTATCACAACGGCAGCATTGATCAATGCGCTAGATATTTCAAAAAAAAAAATTGGAGATGTGAAAGTTGTAGTAAATGGTGCAGGGGCATCAGCAATAGCTTGTACTAATTTATTTAAAAGCTCTGGAATTAAAAGTGAAAACTTAATTATGTGTGATAGGAAAGGGGTTATATATAAAGGAAGAGAAAATGTTGACCAATTTAAATCAACCCACGCTGCAAATACAAAATTAAGAACTCTAGAGGATGCGATGAAAGGTGCAGATGTCTTTTTAGGTTTATCAGCTAAAGACGTAGTGTCAAAAGATATGATAAAATCAATGGCAAAAAATCCAATAATTTTTGTATGCGCTAATCCAGATCCAGAGATTAAACCAGAAGATATAAAGGATGTAAGATCAGATGCGATTATAGCAACTGGTAGGTCTGATTATCCGAATCAAGTTAATAATTTAATAGGTTTTCCATATATTTTTAGAGGAGCGCTAGATGTAAGAGCAAAAGAAATAAATGAAGAAATGAAAGTAGCTGCAGCAAAAGCGATTGCTCTATTGGCAAGAGAGGATGTTCCTGACGAAGTGGTTTCTGCTTATGGAGGTGATCGGCCAAAATATGGTTCAGAATATATTATTCCTTCAACATTTGATCCAAGGTTGATTAGTGTAATTCCTTCTGCTGTAGCTGAAGCAGCAATGAAAAGTGGTGCAGCAAGAAAAAAAATTGATAATTTTGATACTTACAAAGATGAATTAACAAATAGATTAGACCCTTCAATGTCTGTAATGCAAGGAATCAATGCAAAAGTTAGAAAAAATCCCAAAAGAGTTATTTTTGCAGAGGGCGAAGATGAAAATATGCTGAAAGCTGCTATTGAATTTGGAAAAAATAAACTAGGGATACCAATTTTAATTGGTGCTGAGAAAAGAATAAGAGAACAATTAAAAAAAATAGGACTAGATGAAAATTATCCATTGCAAATAGTAAATTCTACAGACAAACAAAAAAGAGAGAAATATGTAAAATATCTTTATAAAAAATTACAAAGAGATGGCCAATTAGAAAGAGATGTTGATCGTCTAGTAAGAAATGACCGTATTGCTTGGGGATCCTCTATGATCGCTTGTAAAGATGCTGATGCTATGGTTACTGGCAACATCAGACATTATGCGGCCTCAATCGAAAAATTAAAAAAAGTTGTAGACTCAAGGCCTGGTGAAGAAATTTTTGGAATGACTATGATAGTTTCAAAAGGCAAAACAATATTGGTCGCAGATACAAATGTACAAGATTTTCCATCGCCTAAAAGGTTAGTAAATGTTTCAAAATCATGTGTAAGAGTAGCTCGGTTATTTGGATTTGATCCTAAAGTTGCATTTTTATCTCATTCAACATTCGGAAAACCAATTTCAAAAAATACAAAACATGTTAGAGATGCCATTGAAATACTTAAGCAGGAAAAAGTAGATTTTAATTTTGACGGAGAGATGCAACCCGATGTGGCACTAAATCCAATTTATCAAGAAATTTATCCTTTTTCTAAAATTGTAGGAAATGCAAATATATTAATAATGCCTGCTTTACATAGTGCAGCTATTTCCACAAAATTAATGAAAGTTTTCGGTGGGGGAAAGCTAATTGGGCCTCTTTTAATTGGTCTTGGTTTACCAATAGAAGTAGCTCCTCTTAGATCAAGTACGTCTGATATATTAAACTTAGCCTCTATTGCAGCTTACTCGTCAGATATAATTGATTATTCAAATTAGATTTTATTACGACTTAACTCTGAAACCAAATATATTGATGGAATTATATCTTTTACATCATATATTTTATTTGCTTCATTCATTACTTCTTTTTTTTCTTCTTCGTCCATCGCAATGCCAAAAATATAGATATTTTTGTTTATAGTTTCTAAAGTATAATTTCTTGCTTTAGTTTTTTTATTAAATATTAGAGCAGATCTTAATTGGCTTGTGATCAAAATATCTTTAGCTGTACTTTTAAAATTGCTTTGACCTTTTATTGTAATAGCATTTTTAACAGATCTAACACCTTTAGTCTCCCATGCTAATTTTGTAATTTTAATTTTTTCTTCTGGTTGTTCTACTTTACCAGTCAGAAAAATTCTACCGTCCCTTACTTCTGATTGTATTGTCAAAAAATACTTCTTATCCGTCAGAGCAAGTCTAGCACTTAAGTTTTTTTGCATAATAGTATCATCAATTTGCATTCCTATAGTTCTGGGATCAAAAGTTATATCTACTCCAGCACCAAATCTTCCTACGGAAGTACAAGAGGCTAAAAAAAGTATCAATAATAAACTAATTATATTTTTCATTTTTTTTTATATCTAGGCATATTTGATAGATTCTTTTTTTATTAATTTTTTCTGACTCAAATAATAGATCGACAACATCTTTTAAACTATATTTTCTTAAAAATTTTTTTGCTTTTTTAATAACTTTTTCTTCGTCTAAAACATTATCTTTAATAACTTTTTCCGATATTACAACCGTTAACTCTCCTTTAATTGGAGTTTTAAACATGTCTATTTTATCCACGTCCTGTCTAAAAAAAAACTCATGTAATTTTGTAATTTCTTTAGCAATCAATAACTTTCTTCCTGAAAAATATTTTTTAAAATGCTTTAAATAAAAATTAATTTTAATTGCTGGAATGAAAAAAACTTGTGAAAAGCTATTCTTGCTTAAAGATAGTAAAATTTTTTCTAACTCTTTTTCGGTTTTTGGTAAAAAACCATAAAATAAAAACTGATCTTTAAAACCAGAAATACTCATTGAAGCAGTAATTGATGACACTCCAGGTATAGGTACAATTTCTATTTTTTCTTTTACACATCTTTGAACTAATAGACGACCTGGATCTGATAATACTGGAGTTCCGGCATCTGAAATTAGAGACAAAATTTTGCCTTCATTTATATATTCTATGATTTTATCTAGTACCTTTTTTTCATTAAATTTATGATAAGAAATCAATTTTTTTTCAATTTCAAAATGTTTTAATAACTTAAGAGAGTGTCTAGTATCCTCACACAGGATTATATCTGAATTTTTTAATACTTCTATTGCCCTAATTGTAATATCATCTAAATTTCCAATAGGAGTTGAAACAATATATAACTTTTGATTAAGTAATTTCATTTTATGAAAAAAAGATTTGTAATCATATTAACTTATATATTATTTTTTTTTAATTCTTATTTATTTTGTGATGAAAAAAATAATGCTTTAAAAATAGGCTTACTTGCTCCATTAACTGGAGAATACAAGGAACTAGGTAACTCTTTATTATATTCGTTACAATTAGCCTTAGATGAAATTGACGATAAAAATGTTTTTGTGATACCTCGAGATACTGGTTTTAATGATAAAGAAAAACTAAATAAAGCCATCAGAGAAATTAGATCACAAGGTGTCAAAATTGTTATTGGTCCAATCAATAATGAAGATTTTAATGAAGTAAATAAATATGATGATATGATATTTATTTCACTATCAAATATAAATCCAGAATTTGAAAATAATATAATTAGTATTGGTGTGAGCTTGGAGTCTCAAATGCTATCTTTACAAAAATTTATTAAAAAAAATAAAAAAGATAGGACTGTAATTCTAATACCTAAAAATAATTATGAAAATTTAATTGAAAAAAAATTAAACAAATTAGACTTAAAAAATTATAAGATATTTAAATACAGTCCTGATCCAAAGATTTTAACAGGTGAAATAGAATTATTAACAAATTATTCACAAAGAAAAAGAAATCTAGAATTAAGAAAAAAAATATTTGAAGACAAAGAAGATGAACAATCAAAACGTGCTTTAGAAAATCTTGAACAAAAATATACACTTGGCGAAGTTAATTTTGATTCTGTAATTATAATTGATTTTGGAAGTAGTTTAAAAAGTGTTTTAACATCTTTGGTGTTTACAGATGTAAACCAAGATAAAGTATTATTTACGACTGTAAATCAATGGTTTGATGATAGCATTTTTTATGAAAATACCGTCAAACGTTTATATTATCCTTCCATTAATTATGTAGAATTCAAAAAGTATAAAGAAAATTATTTAAAATTTTATAATATTTTGCCAAGTGAAATTTCTATTCTAGCTTATGATGCTATAGGTCTGATTTATTATGTTTGGAAAAAAAATAAAAAGATTCAATCAATAAATGATTTCGCATTTAAAGGAAAAATTAAAGGTAAAATTGGAACTTTTAGTTTCAATAATAAAAAAATAATTCAGGACCTAAATATATACAAGGCTGAAAATAAAAAATTTACAAAGTTTTAATTTTTTTTTTTATTTTTTTAAAAGCAATATATCTGTGATCAATTCTAATCTTTTTTAATTTATTCATCTGACCGAATGTAAGGGTCTCTTTTTCTGGAATGAATATAGAATCATAACCAAAACCTTTGGTTCCAAGAATCCTATTTGAAATTGACCCTTTTAATTCACCTACAACTGTAACCATTTTTTTTTTCGGGTGTTTGAAAGATAAACTACATATAAAAGTTGCAGTTCTATCTTTTTTATTTTTCATTTTTTTTAAGATTATTTTCATAGCTTTTTTAAAACTTCCGTATTTTTTTGCCCATCTTGCAGAATAAATTCCAGGTTTATTTTTAAGAGATTTAATACAAAGACCTGAGTCATCAGAAATAACTGGCAGATTTGATAGTTTAGAAAAAAAATTGGCTTTTAATTTTGCATTTGCAACAAAAGTCTTTCCAGTTTCTTTTGGGCTCTTAATTTTTAATTCTTGTGGAGAAATTTTTTTGAGTTTTTTTGATAATAAATAGCTTATTTCTCTAAATTTACCCTTATTATGTGTGCCTACTAAAATTTTTTTCATTTATATCTAGTAATTTAAATTTTACTAACTATATAGCAATTATAATGAGTGAAAATAGTCAAAAAAAAGACGATATTGAAAATAAAACTGAAAAAGATCAAAATAATAAAATTGATCAAAATAGTGATTCAAAATCAAAAGCTGAGCCTGAAAAAGAAAAGTCTTTAGAGATAAAATTAGCCGAGTCTGAAGATAAATTACTTAGATCTTTAGCTGAAATAGAAAATCAGAGGCGAAGATTTGAAAAGGAAATTAAAGATGCATTTGAATTTGGATCTTTTAATTTTGCTAAGGAAAGTCTTGCTATTTTAGATAACTTACAAAGAGCAAAAATAGCCATTCAAAATGATGAGGCTCTCAAAGAAAATAAAGACCTAGATAAATTTCTTGAAAACATAATAATTATAGAAAAAGATTTAATACATATATTCGAAAAAAATAAAATTAGTAAAATTAAAACCAAAAATAAGAAATTTGACCCAAATTTACACCAAGCTATGTCTGAAATTGAAGATGATAAAGCTGAAACTGGTGCAGTTCTTCAAGAGATACAATCTGGTTATATGTTAGGTGAAAGACTTTTAAGGCCTGCTTTAGTAAGTGTAGCAAAGAAGAAAGTAGAACAAAAAGAGGAAAAAGACATAAAAAAAGAGGGAAAATAACCTTGTAGAGAGAGAAAAAGCACCCATATAGAAAGAGTATTAAATAAAAGGAATAAAATTATGAGCAAAGTAATAGGTATAGATTTAGGAACAACAAATTCATGTGTCGCCATTATGGACGGGTCACAAGCAAAGGTGTTAGAAAATGCCGAAGGTGCAAGAACAACTCCTTCTGTAGTTGCTTTTTTAGAGAAGGAAGAAAAACTAGTAGGTCAGCCAGCTAAAAGACAAGCTGTGACTAACGCTCAAGATACAATTTTTGCTTCAAAAAGATTGATCGGAAGATCTTTTGAAGACGATACAGTTAAAAAAGATATAGGAAAAGTTCCGTTTAAAATAATTAAGTCAGATAACAACGAGGCTTGGGTTGAAGGTAAAGGAAAAAAATATTCTCCATCTCAAATTTCTGCATTCGTTTTACAGAAAATGAAAGAAACAGCTGAAAAATATTTAGGTCAAGCCGTTACTAAAGCGGTTATTACAGTTCCTGCTTATTTTAATGATGCTCAAAGACAAGCGACTAAAGATGCAGGCAAAATTGCAGGTTTAGAAGTTTTAAGAATTATTAATGAACCAACAGCTGCAGCTTTAGCTTATGGTTTAGACAAAAAGAATGGACAGAAAATTGCAGTTTACGATTTAGGTGGTGGAACTTTTGATGTATCGATCCTAGAAATTGGTGACGGAGTGTTTGAAGTTAAATCTACTAATGGAGATACTTTTCTAGGTGGTGAAGATTTTGATGATGCAATTGTTAATTATTTAATTGATGAATTTAAAAAAGATAACGGAATAGATTTAAGAAGTGATAAATTAGCTTTACAAAGATTAAAAGAGGCTGCTGAAAAAGCTAAAATAGAGTTGTCTTCAGCTGCTCAAACTGAAATTAACTTACCATTTATTACAGCCGATAAAACTGGACCAAAACATGTAAATTTAAAATTTACTAGAGCAAAATTAGAAGCCTTGGTGGCAGAACTTGTGGAAAGAACTTTAGAACCATGTAAAATTGCGCTTAAGGACTCGGGTTTCTCAGCAGCAGAAATTCATGAAGTTGTTCTAGTAGGTGGTATGACTAGAATGCCTAAAATAGCTGAAACAGTTAAAAATTTTTTCGGAAAAGAACCAAATAAAAGTGTAAATCCTGACGAGGTAGTAGCAATGGGTGCTGCAATTCAAGCTGGAGTTTTACAAGGAGATGTTAAAGATGTTTTATTATTGGACGTAACCCCATTATCTTTAGGAATTGAAACTTTAGGTGGAGTATCGACAAAGTTAATTGATAAAAACACAACTATACCTACAAAAAAAAGCCAAGTATTTTCAACAGCTGAAGATAATCAACCTGCTGTTTCTATAAGAGTTTTACAAGGTGAAAGAGAAATGGCTTCCGACAACAAAATATTAGGAAACTTTGAATTAGTTGGAATTCCACCAGCTGCTAGAGGAACGCCCCAAATTGAAGTTACATTTGATATTGATGCTAACGGAATTGTAAACGTATCTGCTAAAGATAAAGGAACCGGTAAAGAACAAAAAATTCAAATTCAAGCTTCTGGAGGTTTGTCCGAAGAAGAA
>MDTC01102360.1_pt1 | contig 13722 bp, 11 predicted proteins | sample 811181 | NCBI WGS metagenome assembly MDTC01 (sample SAMN05326644, study PRJNA326480) | marine metagenome | isolation source: seawater | place: Pacific Ocean: North | collected 2011
ATTATTACTAAAAAAGTGCTCTCACTTTTAATCCAAATTATGGAATTAATTAAAATAAATAAATAAATAAATCTGTTATTAAATTTTTTTATAGGTAATTTTTCAGTTAAAATTTCATAAAATATTTTAGTTAATAAAATTAACAATGAGAAATTTAAAATTTCCTGATAGCCATTAAATAACTCAACCTTATAAATTAAGAAAACTAATATAAAAATTAAGATAATTTTTTCAAAAGCTTTTGTTTTGATTATTGATGCAATCGAAAAAATGGACAATAAAAACAGAAACAAATAAAATAATCTTCCAAAATATTCATATCCTAAAAGACTAAATTTAGAGTAAAAATGCCATACAAATGATCCCAAATATGGATAATCGTCTCTAGGAGTATTCTTAAGATCAAAAAAATCTCCACCATTAGTAAAAACTAATTTCTTAGCTAACCAATAATTTTGTGCGTCCCAGCCTAATCTTAAATTATTTGAAAGATCAATTGCAAAAATAAAAAATAAAAGAATAAGAAATACAAATATATAATTAATTCTTAAGTTTTTATTTTTATATTTTTTAAATATATCCATTAATAAAAATAGAAAATTATTAAAAAAAATTATTATTAGTATATAATATATTATGTTTGAACCACTTCTTAAAATAAAAGACAAAACTAATAAAATAAATAAATTTAATACAATTCCAATTTCTAATCGATTTAAAATATCTGGATGATTATTATTTTTTAGTAATAAACAAATGCTAGTTGGTGCATAGCAAAATATCATGATGATAAAAAAATGAATTAATATTGAAATAATTTCAATCATTTTTTTCTAAATAGTAGCAGTCATTATGTTTGTATATAATTTTGTAAGCTTCAAGATCTTTTGAAGAATTAGTATCTTTATTATAATTTAAAAATATAATTTTATTAGTATTTTTTTTTTTTTAAGTTATCAAAATACCAACTAGAGTTTGGTGAATCTGTATAATTTATTATTGGTAATTTATAATTGATATTAAAGTTAGTCTTAATATAATCTAAAAAACCAATAGATTCTTTCCCACAGAACTCATAACTATTAACTAACCTATAGTCATACGATCTTGTTAAAGTAAAATAAGTTTTTTCTAAAAAATCTATTTGTTTTATTATAATTAAAAATAAAGTTATAATAATAGTAGTTTTAAATATATTTTTTTGCTTATTTTTACCTATTGTCATTGTAATTAAATTTTTTTAATTTTTAATATTTGATCACATATACTTATATTTTCTGCCTTATGAGTAATAATTATTATTGTTAATTTTTTTTTGAGTGTTTTTAAAAATTTGAAAAACATTATTTCACTTTGATTATCTAATGAATTTGTGGCTTCATCTAAAATTAAAACATTTGATTTTCTATATAATGCTCTAGCTATAGCTATTCTTTGAAGCTGACCGCCTGAAAACTTAATTCCCGCTTCACCAACGTTTGTTTTAAATTTATATTTTAATTTATTTATATGATCAAATATTTGAGCTTTCTTTGATACATCAATAACTAATTTTTTATCAATTTTATTTTCTGACTGACCAAAAGCAATATTTTTTTCTACCGTATCGTTAAGAAAAAAGGGCGATTGTGATACATAGCTAATATTATTTTTCCACAAATTAATATTCTCTTTTAAAGAATTTTTATCTATTTTGATTTCTCCAGTTGTTGGTTCTATTAACCCCATAACTAGGTCTGTAATGGTACTTTTACCAGAGCCACTTTCTCCAATAATTCCAAAACAAGAATTTTTTTTTATTTTTAAATTTAATTTATCAATTATAGGTTTCTTTAAATCATAACTAAAGGATACATTAGAAAAAATAATTTCATTTTTAAATGGTAAATATTTATTTGAATATTTATTTATACGGCTCTTAGTTGTTGCCAATTTATTGTAAATTTCTCTTATTAAAATTTGATTTAAAGGTTGATAATATGTTAATCTTTGAAGTGATCCAACTATTCTTGTAGCTGCTGGCATCAATCTTATCGAAGTTATTACAGCTAATGAAATAAATATTAAGATTTCGGATTTTTCAAATTCAAAAAAAAACATTGTAAATATTAAAAAAATTATGGATAAAACCACTAACAATTCAATTACAGGTCTGGGCAATTGTAAAAGTACGTCTCTCAGTAAATTATTATTAGCCTCAAGTTTATTTATACGATAAAATTTTTTATTAAAATATTCTTCTTTTTTTAAAATTTTTATTTCTCTAATTCCAGTAAATATTTGTAAAAGTTCTTTTTTAAAATTTTGTGCATATTTTTGACTTTTAGCTCCTATATTATAAAACTTTTTTTTTGATAAACCTTTAATGAGATAGATTAATAGTAATATAATTATAATTATTGCAATTGTTAATTTAAATTCAACGCTTAATAGAAAAATAATTAATAAGGCAAATATGATAATTTCTGAAAAAAATGTTATTAGCGCCAATGTTACGGTTGAAAATGAAATCGATAAATCAATATTTCTTAAAATATTAGGCAAAGTTTTTTTAAAGAAAACAGGGTATGAGAGGTAAATATACTTATCTATTAAGCTACCTGATGTTCTCATTCTTATTTCACGAACAAATTGATTTTGTTTATATACGAAATACATAAAAAATACGTTTTTAATTAAAAAGATAATAAAAATTAAGCCCAAAAAAAAATATAGATAACCATTAAAATTTATAATTTGAATATCAAAATTGTTTAATAAATTATCTATTTTAGTGAAGTCATAATTTTCATCAAATAATATTGATAAAGTAGGGTAAAAAACTGCAAGAGATACTAATTCAAAAAATGAATTTATACACAGTAGAATAAAAATATAATTAAAGTGTTTTTTTTCACTATCATTTAATAACCTTAGTATACTTTTTATCATTATTAGAATTTAATTACTTAAATATATAACTTTTTTAATCATTTTTTCATAATTTAAAATATAATTTTTTTTTTTTTCAATTGTTTGTTCAAATGCTTTTTTCATAAATAATAAGTCGTGTTTGAAAGAAAATTTTTTATTTAAAAAATATAATTTTTTTGAAAGTATTAAATAATCATTAACACCAAAGAAAAAAGATCTATCTGGATTTTGCTCTTTATGAACTGGTAAATTTGACAATAGTACAAACTTTCCCATCGATTTAGCTTGCTCAACTGTGCTACTCCATCCTTCTGATTTTGATGGGTTTATTACTGCAACAGAAAACTTCATTAAAGACATTAATTCATCAAAATTAACAATACCCAATATTATGAAATTATTTTCTAATCTATTAATTTTAATATATTCAATTATTTTATTTTTGTGATTTGGATTTCTATAGTCGTTAAATAAACCAGTACAAACTATTTGAATATTTTTTAATTTTTTTTTTTTCTTTAACTCAATTAATGATTGTAAGACTAGTATATGATTTTTGTGTGTCCAGAAATGATTTGGTAAGAAAAAATAATTACCCTTAATATTAAATTTTTTTTTTATGTACTCTATACTTTTAAATGATTTGATAGGTAAATTTGAAAATGTTGGTTTTAAAACGTCTGATTTTTTATATGTCTCAAAATTTATTTTTTTTAATGTTTTTCTTACAGTATTGCTACTTAGCAAAACCCTATTTGAATGGTAGCCAAATAAATATATGTTCAATCTTCTAAAAATTTTTCTTTTAAATGAAATATATTCAGCATTATTGATTTCTTGAAAATCTGGTTGCCAATATATACTTGGTATTTTGCTTTTTTTTCCCAAAATACTAAAATGAGACATGGCATCTATTTTATGTTTTACCAAAAATCTTTGAATAAAAAAATTTTTTCCTAACAATAGAATTATTATTTTATTAATAATTCTGTTAAAGTTAGATCTGCTGAATAGGTTACTTTTTATAACTTCAATACCCTTAAAAAAGGACAGATCATCTTTAGTACACTTGCTATCTGTGATTATTACTGGTTTAATTTTAATATTTTTATTTTCATTTATGCCATCAAATAAATTTTTTAAATAAATTACTCCTCCTAACCATGAATTTTTACTAAAATTATAATGAAAACCTACACGGATCATCTATTTAAGTTAAAACTTGGCTTAAATTCTTTAATTATTTTAGTTAACTGATTTCGTATAAATAGAATATCTTTTTTTTTAAGTAAATAATTTGATGGAAGAACTATTATCTTATTGTAGCTTTTTAGACTAATTTTTTCATCACCCACATAAAGCTTTTTAATGTGTTGAGTGTTTATAAGTGGCCAAAAACCAGACCTAACTTCTATTCCATAATGTATTAATTTTCTTCCTACTTTTTTCACTTCATTGTTGCTTAAGTTGTCTAAAACTATGCTATTTAACCAATGAACAGTATGAAAATTTTTTGGTGGAACTTGAGAAAAATTAAAATGGTTTTTAAAAATTTTCCTATATAGTTCGCCTACTCTTTTTTTTTCTTTGAAAATTTGCTTATGTCTTTCAACTTGCCCTCTTAGCATCGCTGACAACAGGTGTGGCATTAAATAATTATAACCTTCACCATTAGAAATATATTTCTTCCAATATGGATCTTTATTAGTTCGAAATGGCATATTTCTTGAACATAAAAGTAGAATTCTTTCATATAATTTTTTGTCATTTGTGCAGATAATAGCTCCCTCTCCAATGCCTAACATTTTTTCTGAACGCAGTGAAAAAATACTGACGTCACCAAACTGACCTACTTTTTTACTATTTATTTTTGCTCCTAATGCCTCACTTCCGTCTTCAATCAAGGTTATATTCTTTTTTTTACACAAATCTACAATCCTCAATGTGTCTCTTGCTGGGCATCCATAAATATGCACTAATTGTAGTGCTTTAGGTTTGTGCTTTAAAATAGCTTTTTTAACTAAATCATAATCAAGACCGAGAGTTTCTTTTTCAACCTCAACCACAATTGCTGTTGCATTACATTGGGCTACAGAATTGATATTTGCGCTGCAAGAATAGTTTGGGACTATAACTTTATTCTTTTTTTTTATGTTGATAGCTTTTAAAGCTACATGAAGAGCTGCGGTTCCACTTTGAACGGTTATTGAGTACTTTTTATTAACCAATTTACTAAATTTTTTTTCTGCAATTGCGTTGTGTTTTCCATTTGAAGAAATCCAACCTGTTTTTAAAACATTCAAAATGTATTTTTTTTCAACAGAAGAAATGTTTGGTTTATTTAAAATATATTTCATTTAATTTAATTGATTTTAATTTTTTATTTCTAATTTATTTAATACAATTTTTAAAGATTTTTATTTTTTATAGACAATATTTATTAAAAAATAAAATAATTAAAGTCTTAATAGTCTTCTTTTAATAAATACTATTATTCTATCAAAATTAAATAAAAAAGCATTAATTAATAATCCATTTTTAAAGGTTCCTTTATTTTTTTTTCTTATAATTCTATCTTCCCAGTTTTGTCTAAACGAATTTTTGATACGTCCGTCTTCATCCATAGATTTAAAAACCTTATGCATTCCCTCATTTAATGATATTTTAGACTTAAATTTTGGCAAAATTTTTAGTAATTTTTCTGAGCTATAATATGCATCATGCGAAGTATAATCTTGACAAAGCCCAAACCTTGGAATTTTGAATTTTGATAAATCTTTAAAAGAAACTTCTATAAGTTCTACTTTTTTTCCAATTACATTCATGGCTTCAATGTGATATTCTTTCCACGAATAAGGCTTTTCATTTACAACGTTATAAACTTCTCCAAAACATTCTTCTCTACCGAGCAAAGATATAAAAACATATGCAGCATCGTCAGCATGCATAAACTGACACCTTGCACCACCATCATCACAAATTAAAATAGGTTTACCTTTACGTATACGATCAATCCATGAAGAATCTGTTGATATTTGTCTATATAAACCTAGTTTTGATCCGTATGTTAATGAGGGTCTTAATATAGTTATAGGAAATTTATCTTTTTCATAAGCTTTAATAAAGGAAAACTCGGCCTCAGCTTTGCTCAAAGCATATCTGGTAAATGGTTTTAATAAATAATCTTCTTTTTTGGGATAAGAACTATACTCGTTTCCATAAACACTTGCTGAAGAGCAAAAAATTAAATGCTTTACCCCATTAAATGCGCGTATAGTACTGGAGGCCTGCTCTGCATTCATACAAACCATATCAATTGCATAATCAAATGATTTATCTTGCATGGTTTTTTCATAAAACTTTTGATCATTTCGGTCTCCAATAATTTGATGAGCTCCTATGGGAACCTTGCCACTTAAACCTCTATTAAAACAATAAACATCATGACCACGTTTAACTAATTGAGAAACTATACTAGTGCTAATATTTCCTGTTCCACCAATTATACAAATTTTCATAATTATATTTTTATCAATTCAAATTTAAACTCTATTTTTAAAACTAATTAAGAAATAGCATTTTTGTACAGTATATCATTTTTTGAATAAAATATTTTGCCCCTACCAAAATGAGCATTTATAATCAATCTTGAATTGTTTTTTGGTGTTTCAGCTTTATGCAAACCATATCCATCAGTAAAAAAAATAGAACCTGATTTTCCAGTGTATTTAATTTTGTCATTATATGTACTATAAATTAATTTATCATCAAATAGTCTAGCAAGGCTACTTTCAAAAAATTTTTTTTTATGTGATTTTGGAATAAAAATATGAGGGCCCGAATCATCATCAACATCAGTTAGATAAATATATAATTTAAAAAATTTAGAAAAATCATTATCCCAATGAAAGTATTGAGCATTTGCATACTTCTCCTCTTTTGAAATTTCACCAGGTGTTGAAACAAAGAAAGCTGCACTAATTGAAATGGTATCAGTGTTCAAATAACTTTTGGCTAAAGAAATAATTGGTTTAGAAACTAATAATGATTTTATTGCACTATTTTTTTTAAGATCTATAAAACTTGTTATTCTACTTACTTTATTAATTTCTAATCTTTTAAAATATGAGGTTAAATCTTCATTATTTTCTTTTATTAATATTTTTGGATCAATTCTTTCATCATTATCTCTTTTATTCTCAACATCTTTATTTAAAAAAATTTCTTTTATGAGACTATCCTTTAATTCTTTTTTTAATTTATAAGTATTGGTACATCCATCTGTATCCATTTTTTCTGTAATTTCTTTTGAATAAATTTTTTTTTCTTCTAAATAATCATCAAATGAACAATTGCCCGTAATTCTAATCTTTATTAAATTTCTAAAAAAACTTAGAGAATAAATTAGTCTAATAAAAAAAAGTTTTGGGATGACTACTAATCCATTCAAAGAAACTAGTTTAAAATGTGTAATAACTCTTTTTGTATGTCTATAAGCATCTAAAATAATCTTAATATAAAAAATTATAATTTTCATAAAATCAAAAATAAATAAGATAATAATACAAATTTTAGTAAAATTTAATATTAAATTAAAATTTAATTATCTAACCTCAATATTGGGAAGAGGGAATATAAATTTTGTCCCCATAGATCTTACTTTTTTTTCTCGTTTCATAATTTCTTTTTTAAAATGCCAAGGTAGCACAAGATAAAAATCAGGCTTTAAACTTCTTGAATATTTCTCACTTTTGATAATAATTTTTGTACCTGGTGTATAATAATTAAATTTTAATGGATTTCTATCAGCAATAAGATTTAACATATTTTTATCAATCTCAAAAAACTGAAGTAATACATTTCCCTTTGTCGAGGCACCATAACCATGAATTATCTTTCCATTTTCTTTAATTTTCTTAAGTCTACTATTTAAATTTTTTTTAATACTTAATATTTTTTCAAAAAATTTTATGTAAGTGTTTTTTTGTTCTAATTTGAATTTTTTTTCATATTTAATGATTTGATTTATTTTATTTTTTTTTACAGAGTAATTAGATTTTTTATGACAAATATAAAATCTTGTACTTCCACCATTAATTTGATTTCTTGAAATATCAAATACTTTTAAATTATTTTCACTTATCATTTTCATGATAACTTTTGCCGAATAGTATGCAAGATGTTCATGGCAAATTGTATCAAATAAATTATTTTTAATAATTGATAAAAGATCTGTATGCTCTAAAACAAAAATTCCTTTTTCTGTGTCAATTATCTCACTTATTTCTTTAAGAAATTTATTTGGATCTTTAAGATCATAAAAAACTGATAGTGCTGTTATTGCCTTAATTTTTTTTTTTTTTATTATTTTAGTCAATTCTTTTTTTGAAAAAAAAGTGCTTAATTTATGATTAATATTTCTATAAAATCTTTTATATTTGGCAATAGTAGGGTCAATTCCAATTCTATTTAAGTTTTTATTATAGAAATTTAGTAAAGTTCCATCATTACTTGCAATATCTAAAACAAAATCTTTTTTATTTAAAAAATTATTTCTAGAAGATAGTTCTCTTACAGTCTCCCCAACATGATTGGTCATTGTTTGATTTATTCCAGTTCTATATCCATAATCATGGTTATACATATAATTTAAACTAAAATTTTTACTGATTTGTATAAGTTTGCAATTTAAACACATTATCAGTTTGATTTCCTCTTTTGGTATATTTATTCTTTTATTTTTTGGAAATTTTCCAGTGTAGCTTAATTTACCAAGTGAGAATAAATCATAAAATTTGTTATTTTTACAATTTCTACAATTATTTATTTTCATTTAATTTTTTGTATCCCTTGTATAATCGTTCAAATAATTTTACATCTCTTTTTTTTAGTTTTTCCTTTGTCTTTGACTGAAAAAAAAAACCTTTACTAATTTTTTTGTTTACGATGGTTAATGCACCAATACTTGAAAAATCACCTATAATTGCTCCTGGCAATAGCACTGACAAAGTCCCAATTATACAACATTTGCCAATTTTTATTTTTTTCTCATATACTTTAGAAAATTTTTTTCTCATTTTACTATTCAATGTGGCTACAGCAATTGAAGGTGAATAATAATCATCTGAGGATGAATATATCTGAACATAATTAGCTAAACTGACAAAATCATCAACGAATATACCATGTTTTGCTCCTGACAATGTGCAGCCTCTTGCAATATGAACATTAGATTTAAGGTCTATTTTTCCTTTTAACTGAACATCATCATCTATTCTAATATTATCACCTAATGATCCAATAAGATTGTATGTAGAAATAGATTTTGATATTTTACAGTTTTTTCCAATTTTTTTAAATCCAATTTTTTTTAATTTAGAATTAGTTAAATATTTATTCATTTATATTAATTTATTTAAACTATTACAAATATCATCAACATTTTTTTTAGTCATTTCATAAAAAAAAGGTAGGCATATTATCTTTCTTGATAAAATATTTGAATTAACCATACTTTTAGGTGTGTCAAAAATTTTTAACCTATCAGCTGAGTAAAAACCATTTCTTGTTTCGATATTTTTTTTTAAAAATTTTTGCATAATCTTATCTCTAGAAAGTTTAATTGAGCTAGGTACACGTAGTGCAAATGTCCATGGAACAATTTTTGTATTTTTTAATATTTTTTGAAAATGTAATTTGTCTTTATTAATTTTATCTAAATACCATTTGTAAATTTTTTTTCTTTTACTTATTATCTTATCTAGATTTTTAAATTGTGCTACACCAATAGCAGCTTGTAAGTTTGTTAGTCTAAAATTATGTCCATAAACATAATGTTTATATCTAGTTTTTTTAATACCATGACTTCTATAAAGAGCTAATTTTTTTGCAATTTTTGAATTATTTGTAATTACCATTCCACCCTCTCCAGTGGTAATATTTTTTGTTGCATGAAAACTAAAAGTTCCTATATCTCCATAAGTACCTGATAATTTATTTTTATATTCACTTCCTAACGATTCTGCAGCATCCTCTACAAATAAAATTTTTCTATTAGATAAATAGTTTTTAATTTTATCTAAATCATGAACATTTCCATATGTATTTATGGTTACTACAGCTTTTGTTTTTTTAGATATGACCTTTTCTAAATTTTCCAGATCAAGGCAAAATGTATATTTGTTTACATCAGAAAAAATAACTTTCAAATTCATTAAATTTGCAATATTGGCAGCAGCCATGTAACCATATCCTGGCACTACTATTTCATCACCTGCTTTTAGATCTGCTGCTAAAAGTGCTAGATGAATCGCTGATGTGCCATTACTAACTGCAAAAGCATGTTTTGAATTAAATTTTTTTTTGAATAATTTTTCTAGTTCAAGGACATAAGGACCTCCTGATATCCAGGAGGACTTCAATGCTTTTATCATGTATGATCTTTCTAATCCAAAAAAATATGGTTTTGCCCAAGGAATTATTTTTTTTTTCATCTAAATTATAATTAATATTTCCACATCTTATTATAGTAATTAAATTCACTGATCATTTTAATATATTGATTAGATAGTTTTTTATCATCATAAAGTTTATCAAAAAAAGATTTAGCATCTAATACTTTTGATCTTATTTCATTTGGATTATCTTTTATAAAATCTATAGATATCTCTAAAGACTCAGGCTTTTCAAAATCTAACGGCAAAATATATTTTTTATATTCTTCATCAATATTTTTTACACCACATATAACTGGTTTTTGAAAAAAAAATCCCTCTATTACCGGAAAGGATATGGATCCAACAAGAGTAGGTATAATAACCGCATAACAGTTTTTATAAAGATAGACTATCTCTTCATTGGTCAAATATTCATTTATATGAATTTTATCTTCAAGATTTTTTGAGTTAATCAAATTTTTTATATAACTTAAATTACCCTTGTCTGAACCAGCAAAAATACAGTGGATATTTGATTTATTTTCTTTTGAAAATTTTTCAAATGCATCAATAATAAATTTGTGATTTTTATGTGCCCAATATTGAGCTGGATAAAACAAATATTTATCAATTTTTTTATTTTTTATTCTTGTAACAAAAGTAGAATTAAAACTTTGTTCTAAATTAATATTTGTCATTGATGATTTTAATGGTCTAACAATAATCTTATTTTCATCACAGGAATAATATTTTATAAAATCTTTTTTACTTTTTTCAGTACCAACAATGATTTTAAATGCTTTATCTGAAGCTAATTTTAAAGTTTTATCTCTTGTATCAATATCAAAGTAAATATTTTTGTATTCTGGAAAAAAGGGATAGTTTTTATGCTGAAACTCCCAGACAGTATAAATAAAATTCTGACTATTTATAAAAAATATTAAATCACTAGGTGCAAGAAAAATAAGCAAATCAATATCATTTTTAAATAGTAATTTTTCAAATAAATTTTTTATTTTAGTTCTTTTTATCAAAAATTTAAAAAAACCTGATTGAACAAGAAATAGATAAATTTTATTAATTAATAAATCTTTATTAAAAAAAATAATAGAGTCAGAAAAATTTTGCTCTAAATAATTTTTATTTTCTTTTGAAGTTGTTAGGAAGCTTAATTCTATATTTTTATCAAGCAATTTTTTAATTGAATTACATTCCGACACTATTGCTGTATTTCCACCACCTGCATTGAGATGTGTATCAACTAAAAAAGCTACTTTCATAATAGTTTATGACTTAAAATTAATTATATTTTAATTTTTTTTATAAATATTTTTATAATTAGTGTTCCTATCATATTTTTTCTCTAAAATGTAGTTATCTGTATTTAGAAAAGTTTTTAAAGACTGTAAAACTTCTTCCTCATTAACTTTTTGAGTAATTGAATGATAAGTGTCAATACTAGAATAAAATAATTTCAAACTTTTTGATTTTTTAACTAGCTCTTTCATATCTATTCCAAGCCAATCATAGCTTGGCAATAGATGATGCATAAAAAAGAATTCTAAAATTTCTTCTTTTTTAATTTTTTTATTCATTTTTGGTAAATTTAAAATTATTTTTTCTAGTTCTGGAATATTTTTAGGATGATAATTAAAGCTATAGTTCATATGGGGATTGTTTATCGAGCTATTAACTACTGGAATATTAAAATAAGGGTACTCTGAACCTACTGTGCCATGAATTGTCATAGCGGCATTTATACCTTCGTTAATAATCTGATTATGCGTAGTTTCTGGTGACAGCCATTTTACATTTTTAAATTTTTTTATTAAACTTTTAACAGTTGTGTAATTAAGATAATCCCATTTTAACAAAACATCTGGGTGCAATTTAATATACCAATCGTAATCTGTTTTTAGACTAAGCTTAAGTACAAATACTAACCATTCATAAAAGTCATTAAATAATGATCCACCATAACCACTTGGCGCGTCATAAAAACTTAAAGGAAAAATTATAATCTTAAAATTATTTGATTTTTTTATTACTCTTTTGTTGAGATTTTTTTTCGAAAAGGGACTTTTAAGCAAATAATATTCATGCTCTATACTTCCACTAAATTTTTTAGCTATTTCTAAATTTGATTTTTTTAATGCTTTTTTTTTAAATTCTAAATTAAATTTTTTAAAGTTTTTTTTATAACTCTTAATTTGAAGGCCTGGTTTTAAATTTTTTTTTGATAACTGGTACAATTTAAAGTCTATATCAACTAATGATTTTATATTATTGAATATTGCTATTCTTGCTGGTATTCCAGTTAAATAAGTATTGTGTTTAACTATTACTGCTTTAACTTTATTTGTTTTGAAATAATTTTCCCAAAAATAAAATAAACATAAAAAATTTTTAAAAAATATTTTAAAATTTTCATCATTTACATTAATTGTTGGTCTGTTATTACATCTTAAATAAGAGTCATATAGCAAATCTCCAATATAGATCTTGTTTATTTTGAGATTAAATATTTTTTTATTAGTAATCTTGTTTTTTAAAAATTTGTTATAAAAATTAAGTGATTTTAATTTGTGTTCATTACTTAAATTGGGTATGAATATATTGTTTACTTTTAGTTCAGTTTTATAAAATCCAAAAGTGCCTATATAAAATAATTGTCCAAAAAATAATTTTATTTTATTAAATAATTTTATAAAATTATTAGAAAAAAAAAATTGATTAGTAATATAAGCTTCAACATTAATCTTTTTGTGAAATTTTTTTTTTAATGCTTCTAAAAGAATTTTATCAGAATAATGACCGCTATGCCATCCATGAAACTCAATCAAAAAACAAGTTTTTTTCATTATTAAATTTTTAAATTATATGAATAATATTATTTAACTAAACATTATTATATTGGGCTATCAAATTTTTTAAATCTTTAATTTTTAAAAAATTTTTATTGTCTCTAGAATTATACGAAAATAGGTTTTTAATTAATTTTCCATTAAATTTTTTTTTATAATATTTTATTTGTTTTTGATTATTTTGTTGGTAAATCACATATTTATCTTTTAAATCAATAGTATTTCTGCTCTCTTCAACACTAATCATTTCTTCATGTTTTTTTTCACCAGGCCTTATTCCAGTAAAATTTAATTTACAATCTGAACAAATGCTTTTTGCCAAATCTATTATTGAATAAGAAGGAAGTTTTGGAACTATAATTTCTGAACCATAAGCATTTTTTAATGCCCAGATTACCGTTGATATACCTTGGTCAATTGTAATATTAAATCTAGTCATGTCTTTATGGGTTATGTTAAGTTTTTTTTTTTCTTTTTCTTTTATAAATTTTGGTATTACACTACCTCTG
>MDTC01135457.1_pt1 | contig 13721 bp, 3 predicted proteins | sample 811181 | NCBI WGS metagenome assembly MDTC01 (sample SAMN05326644, study PRJNA326480) | marine metagenome | isolation source: seawater | place: Pacific Ocean: North | collected 2011
CAATTATATACAAAAATTAAATAATAACTTAAAAAATATAAATTTACCTATAACAAATAAAATAGTTAATTATCAAGAAAATTTTATTAAAAAAAATTCATTAACAAACATCAAAGATTATATATTTAAGCTTGATAATGATAGAAAACAAATTAAAAATTTGATTTCAAAATATGAAAGATCAATAATTGAAATAGATAAAAAAAGAATTATGAATATAAAAAATAAGGATATGATGAATATAAGAGAGGAAAATAAAAATTTATTATTAAAATTAAATCAAATTAATGATAATATTAAAAAAACATTATATAAGATTATTATATTAATAAAATAAAAATAATTTGTTTTATAAAAGTATCTTTTCGATATACTTTTATAAAATAAAAATAATTTGTATAAGTATTATATAGAATATATGAATTATACTGTAAATATTTTGGTTCTTATAATATTAATTGGATTGTATAATTTAAAAACCGAACACATTGCTAATAATTTATTAATAGTATCAAGTATATTTTTTACATTATTAACAATTGTATTTTTTAGCATAAAAAATAACAATCAAATTAAAGAAAATATGAATAATGATAGGAAAGTATATAATTTAAGTGAAGGATCATTTGAATTAATTGCTCATTCAGCTTCAAATAATTCAAATAGAAGAGAAACAAATTATTATTTGCACACAACTATCCCAAGACATGGCCAAAATAGTGATTGTATAAAATCAGGTCATAAAGGATGTCGAGATGTCAGTGTAGTTAATTTAATAAAACATGATGAAGATCCACATTATTGGACATTTAATAAAGTTGGTAATAAATATGAAATAAAATATGGTGATATGTATTTAACAAGAACACCAAATATGTTAACAAAAAAAACATCAAGGAATGAAGGTGCTGTTACAGGTGATTGTTCAAACCTTTATGGCAATAGTACAAGTTGTTATGATGTTATTTTAACTACTCATTCTCAATACCAAAAAAACCCTACACATTGGATACTTACTAAAAAACCAAACACACAAAATATTTATCAAATTCAATCATATTTCGAGAAACAATATCAAAATTATTATTTATATACAACAATGAGTGGAGAAGATGGTCAAGATTGTGAAGATGCTGGATTAAAAGAAGGTGGTGGTAAATGTAGAAATGTATTTTTAGCACCAGAACATTTAGATAATTCGAAAATATCACAAAATGAATCACCAATATATTGGAAATTAATATTAGATCCACAAAGTGCGCCACAACAAGTTAATGCTAAAGAAAATGAAGTACAGATTAAAATATCTGAGTCAGAAATGCCTGGATGGCAAAGTACAGAAATGCAATTAAGTGGATCTTTAGATAAGAAGTTTGTAAATACAAATAAAGATACCAATATTAAATATTTTACAGGTGATCCACCTCCCAGTACATTATGGAAGTGTATACAAGTAGGTAAAGGCGATGATTGGTTATGTGTACCGAGATCGAGTACATATAAATTAAAACATGTGACAAAAAGAAAATTAGAAGAAGCAGAGGAAGATGGTTATTATTGTTCTACCTATGATCTTAATGAAAACTTTATAGGTATTAAGCAATTAGAAGAAGCTGAAGACCATATTATATCTATTCCAACAGGCCAGCAAAATTTTGCGGTAAAAAAAGAAGCAATGGCTATATTATCAAGTGTTCAAGAAAAAAATTTAGATGCTCATAAAGTATTAGATGAAGATCTTAATACATATTGTTCTACTAAGTATGAATATAATCCAAAATTACATGTATGGCTTAATGATGATACAATTATTTATAAAATTATCATAAGACAAAATCCCAAAGTAAAAGATCCAAGAGGTGAATTATATCCAATATCAGTCAAAATATTCGATAATAATAATGTAGTATTTGAAGAAATGTTTTTGAAATCAAATGCAGATGATGATGGAACTTATATGATTGAAGATATAACTATTCCTGGAAGATTAGTTTTAATCGAAATACCAAATAAAAAAGCAGTTTTATCATTAAATAATGTATATATTATTGGTAAACCAGCAAAACAACCAAAACAAGATGACAATGTACAGAAAACAATTAAAAATGAAAGGGAAATATGTAATATTGTAAAAAAACAACAAAAAGAAAAACATAATTCTTTATTACAGGAAACTATATTTGATACCGAAACAACAACAAGAAAAAAAACAATAAAAGATCTTTTAACTTTTATAAATACACCTCAATCTGTTATCATTTGGGAAAACATTAATATTACAGGTAAAAGTGTAAAATTAGAACTGCTACGAAAAGAATATTTACATATTAGTAATATCCAAGTTTTTGGTAGAAATATATCAAATATGAACTCAAATTATAAAAATTGGGCAAATGATAACAAAACTGAAGTAATTCTATCATCGGTTTATCAAGATGAATCAAATAATTATTTTGGTCCTGAAAAATGTATTGATGATAATATTGATACATATTGTCGAACAAATAGTACTGATAAACCATTCCCAAATTTAGTAATTAATTTCAATGAAGAAATAGAGATTAATAAAATAATAGTTTATAATAGAAAAGATAAAAATCGTGAACGACTTGCTCCGTGTAAAATTAGTATAATGAACTCAAATAATAATGTAATCAATTTTGCAGTAAAAGAATCATTCGATAAAGAATTAACAATCAGTAAATCATTTATGGAATCCCCAGTTGGATGTCTATCCTTTGATGAATTAAATATAACAGATATTGGTGATGTAAATAGATATAGAGGTTGGGCAGATGTCGAAGGTAATGGTATGAAATGTAATTTCTGTCGTATTGTTGGTGGTCATGGACAACAATATTTTTCGTGTGCAAGTAGTACAGGTGATAATCAGTATATGTATAATTCACTACCTAATATTGATTTAGGTGAAAAAGATTCTATTTTTATGAGTGACATATATGGTTCTAATAAGGACGATTTCTGCAGATGTGTTGGTAATAGATATGATAAAAATGTATCATGTTTAGTTAATAATATAAATGAACCAAATATTGGATTTAATACAGTATATCCAACGAGTATTCCATGTAATGGAAAAACAGGATTAGAAATCCAAAAAAGTTTAGAAAACAGAAATGTTAGTGGTAAGGATTTAAATAATTATAATCGCATTGATTCTGGCTTTTATTATGCACCGGACAAAACATATTATCTATTTAAAAATACACAAATTGATCAAAAAGATGTTGTTTTATTTATTAAATTAAATAGAAAACATAAAAAAGTAACAAATGCAGCTTTAGTTACTACAGGTTCTTATGGAACATGGCCAAATTTGAATCATGTATTTAAAAAAGGAATTGATTGTACAATTTCAAATGGGAAAAATCATGTATATTTTTTTAAAGATAATATGGTTTCAAAATACGATATGAAATCAAAAAGTGTTGATAAAAAATATCCGATTAAAATTAAAGAAGAATTTCCATTTTTACCTTTTGATAGTATAGATGAAGGTTATTATGCAGGTGATGGTATTATTGTATTTTTCAAAAATAATAAATTTGTACAATATAATATAAATCAAACCGCAAATAAAATGAGAATAATTATAAGTAATATATCACAAGGTGGCTATGGTAAAATGACTTTTGATAAAATTGATACTGCAGTATCATTTTACGATAATGAAAATGATACACAAGAAATATTATTCACAAGAAATAGCGAATGTATTATATATAATGACTCAGAATCTGAATATGATAGTGAATTCAATAAACAGCTACATATAACTGAGATGTTTTCGAAATTATGGGATATAAATATTGATACATTGTATGATAATATAACACAAAATAATAATTATCAAGTAGAATCTAACAATGTACCAGCAGAAAACACAGCAACAATATCTACAACAACACAGCAATCAACAAACACAACAACAAATTCTACAAATAATAAAACCAATACAATCATAGTATCTCCAGATACTCAAGTAAATGCATATGCATCATGCAATCTAGGGTCATCTAGTGTAATGAGTCAAGCTAAATTATTAGGTCAAAAACGTGAATCACGTAGAAGACGTTGTCAAAATATACAAAAAAATAAGAAATGGGAAGAAAAAGCTAAAATTATTGTAAAAGATATTTTAGAACATCAAAATATTTCAACTCATCTTAAAAAGGAAAATAAGGATTTAAATACTTTAGCATGTGAATTGGGTGTATTACCAACTGATTTATTAGTAGCTGTAAGTAATGGTACAATTTTAAATCCAACAAAATTTGTTAAACTAGTTTTTAATAAAAAATAATTTTAATTTTTAGTCGGTGTAATAATATATTAATATATATTATAAATATGAATAATTTATACTATATATTATTAATTACAATCATATGTTTTGTATTACAACAAAAAACAAATAATAACCAATCTATATTACAATGTATAATTATTTATCTATTAATACTAATCTTATGGAATTCAACCAAAATTTCAGAAAAATTTAAAAAAAAACACGTTCCTAAAGATCTATATAAAAGAGTTGAAATTACAGATGATGAATTATTAGATGCATATAAAAAAGATGATAATGATTTTGATATTAATAATTTAAAAAAAACAATTAGTACAAGAAAATATTTTGAACCACCAGAAGAAAAAGAAGAGGAATTAAAATGCCCAGAAAATTTAAAGAAATTTACACATTTACAAGATGATTTTATATTTTGTTCAGAAAATGGAAAATTTGGTAAGGATAATCATACATGTTCATTAAATCCTTTATATAGAAAAAAATATCCTCTCTGTGAAACATATCCATGTCCAGAAGATTATAGATTAACACGTGCAAAAATTGGAGGTCTTTGTATTAATGAAGATACTAATGAAAAATGTAAATTAGATCCAAATATTCCAACAAATGATGATATGTGTTATGGTAGAGCAGATTATAATAAGATTAAGAATTATGATATTGACTCTGATAGAATTATTGATTCTGATAATAATTCTACACCAGAATTTTGTGAAAATAAATGTACAACATCTCCATTATGTTCTTTTTTTACTTTTAAGAAGAATAATTGTAAACTCTATAATTCAATTGATTCCGATGAAAATATTAAAAATAATGCAGACTCATTTATATCTTTTAAAAATCCATTTAATTATAGATATGAAGATGATGTAGTAATAAATACAAATACTATATCTGAACACACTGCAAAATCTGTTAAAGATTGTTCTTTTTTATGTGACAAAAATGAAAAATGTCGATCATTTGTTTTTGGTAAAAATGAACATTTAGGGGAATGTATACTAAAAAATAGTAAATCTGATTTATTAAAAGATTATAATAATGATTATGATTTATATTCAAAAAAATATAATTATAAAGACAATATTGGTTTATTATGCAAAAATCCAACAAAAAAAATTAAAGATGAAATAGATAATTCTATTAAAAATTTAGATGCAAAGTATAATGATAATATGATTTTATTAAATGAAAAAAATAAAACTTATAAAAATAATATTGTTGAAAAAACACATTCAGATGTTAATAATCGTGTAATTAATCAATTTATTATAGCAGATAATTTGATGATATGGGATAATATAAATTTAGATTCAGATAAAATCAAAATAATATTATTAAGAAAATTATTTAAATTAGATGTAAGTAATATTCAAATTATTGGTATTGATGTTGCTACAAATAAACTAATTAATTTAACAACATTACCAAAAATTAAAATATCTGCATCATCTGGTAATTTAAATTTAATTAGTAAATGTATAGATAATAACTTAAAAACCTCATTTAGTACTGACCTTGAAAAAAATCCAAATATAATAATTAATTTACCAATGAAATATAAAATATATAAAATAATTGTTTATGGAAATATAAAAAATAATGCAAATACATTATTTCCATTAAAAATCGAACTACAACACCGAGATATATTAATAAAATATGCAATTAAAAAAAGTATAAATACACCACTAATATTAAGTCCATCTCCACCAAAACTTCCAGATACAACATTTACATATAAATCTAGAAATATTACTGATTTTGGAGATCCAAATCATTTAAGAGGATGGGTAAATGTAAGTAAAAATAATAAGAATTTTGATTATTGTAGAGTAGTTACTGATGATAATACAAAAAAAAAATATTATAGTTGTGCGGTAACTACAAATCCAGATCAATATGCTTATAATTCAAAATTTGATATTAATTTGGGAGTTCCACGAACACAATATTTTAAAGATGAATCTGGAAATGGACGTGATGATTTTTGTAGATGCGTACCGGATAAAGGTGTTATATGTACTGAAGGTCTTGAAAATTCATTTGGAGACGATTTTTATCCACCAAATAAACCCAAATTATGTCAAGGATATTCCGGAGTCGATTTAGCTAATATTAATTATAAAAATACAACTACTAAAAAATTATGTAATCAAATTCCTGAATATATAAATGAAACTAAATATAATGTTACTACTGGATTTTATAATTATAAAAAAAATAGTTATTATTTATTTAAAAATAGTATTTTTAATAATAAAAAAGTTGTTTTAATGTCGGTCTTTAATCAAATAACTCATAATATGAGAATTGGATATCCAAAAATTTTAACCAAACAAATATGGCCAGAATTACCGTTAGATTTTTATGAAGGGTTTGATTCAATTATGTATGTAGGTAATAATAGTATTATTATTTTTAAAGATACAAAATGTATTTTTTATCATTTAATTCGATTAATTCCTTACTATATTGATTATGCAAATAACAAATTTATATATAATCCTACTAATATACCGTCAATAAGTACTGTATTTCCAAGAATACCTTTTAATAGTGTAACAGAAGCTGTAAATATTGATAGTAATACTAAATCAAATAATGATAGAATTAATGTTTTCGAAAAATTAATACAATCAGATGTTCAAACAATTGAAAAGTATAAAAATTTAAATATAGCTAATAAAAAAGTTTTTTATAATTTAATAAAAGATAGTGTTATTGAACAAAATGATATTAATCATATTAATAAACAAAAAATAGTACGTTTTTATGAGAAAAACTTAAATATGTTACATAACGATAAAAAAAATGCAATTATTTTATTAAAAAAACTTAAAAAAATATTATGTCAAGTTAAAAGTGTTAATAAATTATTAGAAGATTTTTATAAATTAATACTAAATAACTATATTCCAAAATGTTATATTTTTCATAATGACAAATTTGTAGAATATTCATTAGATACGAATAATATAATAGATGTATCTATTCATAATATTAATAAAAAAACAATAAAAGACTATTCATATTCAAAGGTTGATGCAATGATTAGTTTTTATGATTCAAAAGATTCAGATACGATAATATTTATTAAAAATAAATATTTTAAATATTTACAAGAAGATGATATAAGTCAATATTTTCTAATAAAACAAAAATATAAAAATGTATGGGATATTAATGTTATTAATTTAAAATCTGAAAATAATAAGATTTATTGTATAAATGTAAATAAAATTAAAAAATTAATGTTATCTGAGAATAATAATAATTCGTGGGAAATTGAAATTAAAATTTTTAAAAAAAATAATGATTTAGAAAAACTCTTAAATAATATACAACTAACTCATAATTCAAAAAAAAATAACAATAAAATTATTACATTACACGATTTAGATATATCTTCTAATAAAACATATATTCATTATAATACACAAAATAATCCTAAGATTATATTTAGATTATTTATAAATAATAATTTAGTTGCAGTATATGATGAATTTCTAAAAAAATTTAACATGGATATTATTCTTGATCAACAAGAAAATATACCACTTAAATTAATTAATGAAGATGAGTGGAAAGATATATTTAATACAACAAAAAGTCCAGATCAATCTCCTGAATTATTCATAACAACAATTAATTAAATTTAGAATGATAATAATTTAATATAATATTGAATTATTATCTCAATTATTTATATATGTATTATAATACAAATCATATTATATTAATTATTTTATTTTTATTAGCATTATTCATATGTAGATATATATTTAATAATAAATTAAAAAATAACGAAAATTTTAATCCAACAGTATCAACACGAAAACAGGCTGATTTTGTTGCACAAGAACAAAATCAACAGAAAAAAAAAATAAGACAATGTCCAGCGGGTTTAATAAAATTTTGTGGGCATGGTTCAGACTATCAGAGTGGCGAAGATGGTAATTGTGATCCTACTAGCGATACTCTCGATAAACCAATTTACTGTAGTTATTCTGGTGATGCGAAGAGTAGTAAAGGTGATCTTAGTTTCTGTACATTAACACCTGAATTGGGTGATGAAGAAACAACTATTGATGGACATACTAAAGCAGCTCCTGTATGTGCAACTGTACCATGTCCTAGTGATGATTTTGTTTTAACTAAACATGATCAAGGTGGAATTTGTTATAATAAAAAAACGGGATATAGATGTGCGTTAGATGCTGAACGAAGTGGTGAATATGAAATATGCGATAAAAAAGAAGATTATTTAATATATAAAAATATTGATATCATTGAGCCTAATATGAATAGTTTAAGTATAGCTTCAAAATCTAAATCATCTATGAAAGAATGTGCAGATATGTGTAATCGTGCGAAGCCCATTACTAATAAGGATGGAACAGCAGTAGCACAAACTTCAATCAAAGACGGAACAGTCCCTCTTAATCTAGGTGGTGATCTAGGTGGATGTGATTTTTTTACTTTTAGAAAGTCTGGCACTCAAAAAGGTGAATGTAAATTAAAAAAGAAAATAGGGAGTGGAGATAATATAAAAAAAAATTCAACAATTGATACATATATGAAATTGCCTATTAATTATAAAATGTATAAAAATATGAATATAAATTCACCTACACTACCAAGTGGAAGACATTCAAATATGACTATTATGGAATGTGCAAAATTATGTGATGAAGACCCGAACTGTTCAACATTTACAACTGGTACAAATAGTATGGCCGGACAATGTGAATTAAAAGGACGAATTAATGACAATCTAACACCAGATAACAATAAAACTTTATTTAGTGTGAATTATAAATATAAACCGCATGATCAATTTCGTGATAAATCTGGACATTTATGTAAATATGAAAATGAAGTAATTGCAACTAGAGATAAAATTACAGCTGCATTAAAAAATGAAGATGTAGATTTCAAAAAAAATTTAGACTATATTACAAACAAGCATGATGAGATGGTAGATAATCTTGAAGAAAAAATTAAATTAAAAACTCAAAAAACAACATTAAACTTTTTAATAAATCCCAAATCAATTATAATGTGGACAGGTATAAAAACACAATGTAAAAAGGTTGAAATTAAACTACTTCGTAAAGAATATTTACAAGTTTCATATATACAAATTATGGGGAATATAAAAAAAGGAGATGAAAATGGTGTGGTTGATTTATTTAATATGGTACCCAAAGTAATTGAAGCAAGTAGTGTTATGCCTGATAAAAAATACAATGAAATAATGAAATATAGTAATTATTATACTACATCTGCGAAACTTATTAATAATATCGATAATTGTTATGGTGAATACGATTTAGAGAAGTTTTTTTCTACAGACTATGAACAAAACCCAACTATTACAATCAATTTTTATCCATCAAATCCATTAAACGAAGTTGTTATACATAAAATATTTGTATATAATCGCCTTGATGCAAATCAAAATAGATTAGTACCACTTAGTATTAAATTATATAACAAAGATAATTATATAGTTAGAAGTGCTCTGAAGAAAAGTTTTAAAGAACCTTTAATAGTTAGTGATCCACCACCTCCTGTACCAGATGAATTTGCAAAAAACATTAATTATTATGATTTAAAAATTGGATCAAATCTAGGAGAACCAGATATGATTCAAGAATGGGTAGATTTAACTGGATCAAATGTAAAAGATACATATTGTTCAATAATAAAAAATAAAAAAAATGAAGCAATACGAAATGTCGAAGAAAATACAGATATAGAAGAAAATGACGATCAAGAGTCTGATATAAATAATTATCATTATCAAGTTAGATGTGTAAATTTAAATAATGTTAATAATCCATATTTAACTGGTCCAATTGATCCAGGATACAGTAAAACTCAATATTTTAAAAATTCAAAAAAAACAAAAAAAGCCGAATTTTGTAGATGTATGGGTAAACCACCAAATACATTTGTACGGTGTGTACCATATACTAATAAAGATAAATTTTCACTTGAAGAATATATAGATGAAAATAAACCAACTGGTTGTCAAAATATGACAGGCAAATATCTTAAAAATGTAAATGAAGGCAAGAATGAAAAATGTGAAGATATTTTAGTTGATAAATATATACCATTTGGTAAAAAAGTTGTTTCAAACGAAAAAGTTAGTTTGCTAAAAGTTTACAAAGAAATTCATAATAATATTATAAATGCTGGATTTTATTATTTCGATAAAAAAAGTTTTTATTTATTTAAAAACACCAAATTGAATAATAAACAAGTTGTTTTATTTGCAATTTATAAAGGAGGTGATACAAAACGTATATTTAAAGTCGGAATTGTTAATAATAACACATTTCCAGATTTAAATCCAATAAATATAAATGTAAATTTGTATGAGGGTATTGATGCATGTTGTTATTTTGATCGTAGACATGTTTATTTTTTTAGAGATAAATATTTTGTAAAATATGATATGATAAAAAAAAAACATGTTCCTGATGATCATGTTCTTATTAGTCGTAAATGGCCACAAATTCCCTATATATTTACATATAATCTAACTGCTGCGGTATGTAGAAATAAAGAATCCCCTTCTAAAACATGGTTATTTAAAGGTACCTCATATATTGAAATATCACTAAGTAATAATGAAGATTCAGATAAAGTAATTAGTTCTCCTAAAAATATTAATATTGATTTGGGTATTAAACTTAGTGAAATTGATACTGCATTAATTGAATCAAGTAAAGGTGTTGATATATTATATTTATTTAATAAACATATGCATGTAAAACATAATTTAAATGAAGATACGATTATAAGTGAAGGAACACATAATAAAATGCTTCTACAAAATAATAAAAATATTTGGGATCTAAATACATTTATATAAAAAATAATAAAAATATATAATTTATAAATTAATATTTTAATATATTATAATGAATATATTAAAATATGTTTCTATATTTATTTATATTGTAATTTTTATTTATTTATGTAAAATAAAAGAAGGTTATAAACAATTCAAAGAATACTCTTCAATTAGAGCTGTTCCTATAAAACAACTTATAGGTCAAGGCTGGGAAAGACCTCGCAGTAAAGCATTCTTAAAAGCAATTAAAAAGGTTATTTTCGAAAAAATACCACCAAATTCAGTTGATCCAGGACAGAAATGTATATCTAAACTACATCGTATTTGTAAAGGTAAAAGTATTTGTTATGATCAAGGTAAATATCATCCAATATGTACAGCCGGTGTAGATGGAATTCATTCAGTTGGATTTTTAAAAAATCTAAATATTTATGGTAATTATGATAATGGATCAACACATTATTTTCCTAGAAATACTGAAGGTTGTTCAGGTAAAAATTTAAAATGTCCACCTAGATTTAAATGTGATCTACGATATGATGCATGTGTTGAAAAAGAGCCAATTAAAATGCGCACTCTAAATATTCCAAAAGTTACTAGTTCCAGAATTCAATTCAAACCACCTTTGCCTTTAAAAAAAACATATAAGTGTCCTGAGGAACATACTTATTTTGAAAAAAAATATGCACCATTTTGTAAACATAATGAAACAGATAATATATGTGCGTTAGAACCAAATAAAAGAGATAATCACGTATTTTGTTCAACCGTTCAATGTCCTAATAATTTTTCACAAATAGAACCCGGTATTTGTGAGAATGAAGATGGTGAATATTGCTCATTGGAACCAGATGAAGATTTACCATTATGTGGTGGTAGAAATGATTTTTTGAAAATAGAAAATACTGATATAAAAAATTATACTTATGATAGTAAAAATAATGTAACAGAAAAAGAATGTGCATCATATTGTTTACAAAATCCAAATTGTATTGGATTTACATATGATGATGACAACAAATGTTTTCTAAAAAACACATTTAATAATAATAAAGATATACAAGAAAATAATAAATATAATTTATTTTTAAGAACACCAATTAATTATAGCTATCACGATAAAACAACTATAACTTCAAAATCAATCAAAAAATTTGATAATAAATCATATATTGATTGTTCTAAAGAATGTGATAAAGATCCAAACTGTAATGGTTTTGTTGTTGGCACAAAAAATAAATTTCCAATATGTGAATTGAAAAGTTCTATTGAATCTAGTAAATTTAATGAAAATAAATCTGTTTTTAAGAAGAAAATAATTGGAGGTAAATTATGTTCAAAATTAGATACAGTAAAAATAAAAAATGAGATAAAAGATGAATTAGATGATTTAGAAGAAAAAAATACTATTGAAATTACAAAAAAATTAATAGAACTAAAAAAACAAGCAAAACTCAAAATAAATAATAAACAACACATTGCAGAAACTAAATTATTAAATAAAATAATTGATGATAATCATGTAATCATATTGGATAATATTGGAATTGAATGTAATAGAGTTGTAATTGAAAAATTGGATAAATTATATCTACATATTGGCATTTTACAGATTTGGGGAAAAGATAATGATGATAAATTACAAGATTTGATCCAAAATAAAAATACACAAATTAAAATGTCATCTGTATTTGATAATAAAATTTCAAAATATCTAAAAGATAATGATGTTTATACATATGCTAGTACAAATTATGATAATAAAACTAATCAATATTTTGAAATTATTTTACCAAAAAATATTACAGTTCATAAAATAATTATTTTTAACAAAATAGGTAAAAATAAAGAAAAACTATTTCCATTCAAAATTAATCTATACGAAAATGATTATTTAGAACATTTTTATATTAAAAAGTCAGCTGATGAACCATTTTTTCAAAATAAATATATAAAATTAGATCGTAATCTCAATGTAAGTAATAAAGGAGATTTAGATAAATTTAATACAATAGCTAATATTGAAGGTGTAGGAAATACAAATTATTGTAGATTTTTAAAAACTGAAGATAATAATAATTCTGAAGATGATATTGTATGCTCTTCAAATACAGATGAATTTAAATATGTTTTTAAGAATATGAATACACCATATAAAGATACATATTTTACATATAAAAATAGTAAAACAAGTAAAGATGATATATGTAGATGTGAAGGGTTGCCTTCAACTTCTAAAATTGTTTGCAGAAATACCCATATTAATAAGGATTATACATTAACTCCATATAAAAATTGTAATGAACTTACGGGACAACAAATTTTGAAAAACTTAGATAAAAAAGATTCATGTTCAAGAAATTATAAAATTGATGCTGGATTTTATTCAGATAAAACAAGATGTTATTATTTATTTAAAAACAGTATTCTAAATAATGTAAACGTAATATTATATACATTAGTGGATGGTGATACTTATAAAATTAAAAAAGGTTATCCAAAAATAATTAATAACAA
>MDTC01019597.1_pt1 | contig 13720 bp, 11 predicted proteins | sample 811181 | NCBI WGS metagenome assembly MDTC01 (sample SAMN05326644, study PRJNA326480) | marine metagenome | isolation source: seawater | place: Pacific Ocean: North | collected 2011
CCGCAAACCGTAGCTCATATGAGGCTGCGATCCCGCCCCTTGTAGCTGGGGCTCCGTTTCGAGCGAGAGGGCAACCGAGGCTTTCAAGGAGGTAGGATCTCCCTCCGCTTTTTCAATTAAAGGTGCGAAAATCCCACCCTCCTGCTGGAGGAGGGCGAGAAGCAAGTGCGTGCTCCGTAACTCCGGATGAGCGGAGCGGAGAGCCATCTGTTGGGCGCTTTGGAGCGCCTCCTGAAGTTTTGTTGTTAGCTTGTTCATTTCGTATGATCCTTAGCTTACAGCTAAAACGGAACATAGTGATTATTTGTTCACTAAAATTTTGTAAAGGTTACAGCGCATTTTAGGGCGAAATCTAGCGATTCTAAATAGATTCTCCTATTTTAAGTATCCAGCCCACCAATGATTGGCAGCTTCTTTGGTCATCACTCCATCAATTGCGATCAGGCGGAATTTCCAGGTGACAGCATCGCCGGCTCCGATCGCAAAGGCGTGTTCCTGCGTCGCCGCAATATTAAGAAACATTTTCCCGTTATTCCAGGTTCTCAAGCGGTGAGGAGCGTCATGGTTCCCGGGATGACCCAAGATGAGGAGAGTTCCCCGCCCGGTCTCAATATCGCCATAGGCCATGCACCAATTGGCACGTGTCGAGTGACTATTCACGCGGGTCTTATCTTCGGAGGTCAAATATTCACTATTGCCTTTTTTCCAATTAAGAGGACCACGGTAAGCCAAGGGACCGCCGTAGCGATAAGCAGGTAACTCCAGTTTTGTTCCAGAAACGTTCTTTTGTGTAAGAATGTAGTCGATGACATTGGCGTCGTCCTCAAAGGATGCGCTGATTTGCAAGATCTCTTTCAAGACGACGGTCTCAACTTTACCCTCACCTTTATAAGCAACTTGTTCTTGCTCGACGGCGAACCCGTTTCTTGTCTTTTCCAAAACCTTCACGAATCGCACACGTCCGGTCTCCTTTTTGAGATTCCAAAAATCAGGCTGATCCGAGCCGTGGACCGTTTTCACCCAGGCGTGCCAAATTCCAACATGATGATAATGATCATCCGGATGAACTCCGGTCAGAACGCCGTTGTTTGGTGTCTTGAGCGGATGAATAACCGCATTTCGCCGAAACACCGTGTCGACTCCAGTCGGAGGTTCCAAAGCAACCTTGTGGTAACACAGGAAATCATTGGCCCCATTTTGAATAGAGAGGAATTGTTCACTCTCGCTCACCGAAATCTCAGCGGATAACAAAGACGGAAGACAGAGTCCCAAAAGGAGATGTTTTAGAGCCATGACTTAAGAGTTTTTACATCACGCGCCACGAATTCAACAGCCTCCATGACATCCTCTTTGGGGTATATTGATGTTCTTCCCCACTCCATGTGGAGCGACACCGGCATCGGCTTATGGCCTTTGCGGACCGCGTCGAAGGTTTCTTTATCAACAAAGCCAGTATCGAGAGGGACGTTCTTAAGTTTATTACTCCGTTCTCCTTCCCAAACCGCATCCTTCACATAGATCGAACGGATGTGCTTTTTAACCGTGGCCAGAGCCGTTTTCCAGGAGAGACCTGAATCGGCACGGAAGTGACGCAGGTCGTAGGCGATAGCTGCGTAATCGGGATCGATGCCATCAAACATGAGCGCGGCATCCCAGCTCATTGCTCCGGCGTATTTGTATCCGGAATGAATTTGGTAGAGTGCCTGCACGCCGATCTCCTTGTTCATCGCGGCGAGATTTTTGAGCTTCGCGGCATTCCCTCTTACTTGGGGAAGCATTTCCTTCTTCAGATCGTATCGGTAGTAATTAGAGCGGTATTTGGTGATCCCGTTGGCTTTAAGAATTCGCAGGAACTTTTCGCTCACAGCATTAGCCTCGCTTACATTGGTGGCAGCGATGAGCGCTTTTTGGCCATTCTCAGCCAAGGCAGCTACCATCTTGGGCACTTCCTCCTCTGCCTCTTCCGGGGTTATGTGTCCGCCCTTTCGGATCGTGGCCTCGATTCCTTGAAGCCCCATCTTGGCGAGGATTTCGCCCATCCGGTCATACTCAAGAGTCTGGATTGGCTTCTCAAACACAATAATCGGAGACACCGCTTTTTTCTTGGATTTCTGGGCATTGGCAGCCGTCACGCTGGCAAGGGTCGCAGCACTCTGAGCGAGGAATTTTCGTCGATTGGTCATCCCTTCCATCAAGCCAAGCTGAAATCAGTCTGACAATGTCTATTTCCCATCTTTTCAAATCACGCAAATGCCTTAGTTTGCAAACCGAATGAAATTACTTATCGTTCTCGCAACTGCGCTCGTTCTCCCGATTTCCGCCAATCCCGTGGCCGGAGAAGGTTCAGACCTTAAACCAGATCCCAAGGCCGTCTTTGGATCACTGGGCAACGGCTTCAATTACATTGTCTACCCTAACGCCGAACCTCCGGGACAATTCTCGGTTCGTTTGCACATCGCCGCGGGTTCCTTGATGGAGAAAGACAATCAACGCGGACTCGCTCACTTCTTGGAGCACATGGTCTTCAATGGCTCGAAGAACTTCACACCCGATGAGCTTATTCCCAAAATGCAGCGACTCGGTATTGCCTTCGGTGCGCACGCCAATGCTTACACTTCCTTTGACGAAACCGTCTACATGCTTGATCTCCCGAATCTCGATAAGGAGACTGTGGATCTCACCTTCACCGTCATGCGTGACTTTGCAGACGGCGCTCTTCTTCTAAAAGACGAGATCGATAAAGAACGCGGCGTGATCATTTCGGAAAAGACCTCACGCGACTCGGTTGGCTATCGCATGATGCTGAAGCAATTCGAATACCTCCTCCCGGGATCACGGCTTATGCAACGTGTTCCCATTGGCACCGAGGAAGTCATCAAGGGTGCCCCGCGGGAACGCTTCACCGAATTCTATAACGACTTTTACACGCCATCCCGGATGACCTTCGTTGTTGTCGGGGACTTCAAGGCCGAGGAAATGGAAAAGCGCGTGCGTGAAACCTTCATTTCGATGACCAATCCCGAAAAAACAGGGAATAATCCTCCTAACGACAAACCACCTTCCGGTCATGGTTTCCGGACCGAAGTCTTTACCGACAAGGAAATATCATCGGACGATCTTACCCTCTACAACATCCGCCCTCACACTCCAAAAATAGACACCAAGGCTGAGCGACTTTCACGTTATCCTCTCTCTCTTGCTCACAGCATTCTTAACCGTCGCTTCGATGTTCTTTCCAAAGAAGAAGGGTCGCCAATTCTTGGTGGTGGAGCTAATCGCTCGGTTCTCTTTAATCAAATTGAACAAGGCGGCCTAACTGTAAGCCCCGCAGAAAACAAGTGGAAAGCAGCAATTCCGGTGATGGAGCAGGAACTCCGGCGTGCGTTCCTTCATGGCTTTACTCAGACCGAAGTCGATGAAGCCAAGGCTCGTTACATCAACGCCGCAGAGCAAGCTGTCAAAAGGGCTCCGACCCGCGAGTCAGCAGGACTTGCGATGGGATTGATTGGCTCCATCGGGAAGAAGAGTGTTTTCACGACTCCCGACACCAGTTTGGAGCTCGCTAAAAAAGGACTCACCAGACTCTCTCCCGGGGATTGCCACAAGGCCTTCCAGAAATTCTGGGACACCAAGGATCTCTCCCTTGTTTTCACCAGCCGGAAGATTGAAGAAGGCACCACCGATAAACTTAAGAAGCTCTACCTCGAAAGCTCCAATGTTGAAGTTAACGCTCCCGAACAGGTAGTTCTCGCCGCTTTCGGCTACACCGATTTCGGCAAGGCCGGAACAATTGCGAGGCGAAACGACCTCAAAGATTTTGAAGCAACCCAACTAATTCTTTCCAACAACATTCGCGTGAACTTCAAGCAGACTGACTTCGCCAAAAACAGCATTAGTCTGAGTGCTCGATTTGGCTCGGGTCAGTTGACTCAACCTAAAGACGTTCCAGGAATGGATCGCTTTGCGAGCATGGTTTTCCAAGGCGGCGGATTGGGTAAGCATTCAGAAGATGAGCTAAAACGAATTCTTGCAGGTAAGAACGTTGGTGTGGGCTTTGGTATTGGCGAAGGTGATTTTTCACTTGGCGGTCGCACTACTCCCGAAGATCTCGAACTTCAGCTTCAGTTAATGTGCGCCTATCTCACTGACCCGGGTTTCCGTCCTGAAGCCGAGCGAATGTTCAAGATGGCCCTGCCCATGATCTACAAACAGCTCGAGCACTCCATGCAGGGCGCCATGGTCCAGATGAGCAGCCAGCTATACGGAGGCGATGATCGCTTCGAATTCCCGCCTCGGGAAAAAGCGCTTTCCTACAAAACCGAACAGGTTAAAGGATGGCTCCTCCCTCAGTTTGAGGACAGTTATCTTGAACTCACTGTCGTGGGTGACTTCGATAAGGAGAAGCTTATCCCTCTCCTCTTAAAAACCTTCGGAGCCCTTCCTGCACGGAAGGACTCAAAGCCTGACTTCGTCGAGAGGCGGAGGATCTATATGCCTTCCAGTCCTGGCCGCGAATTACTCAACTTCGACTCCAAGATCCCCAACGCGGCAGCCGTTGCCGTTTGGAAAATTCCAGCTACCGGGGACAATATTAAGCGGAGCCGTCGATTCAACATCCTCAGCTCCATCCTCAGCGACCGCTTGCGTGAGGAAATTCGTGAAAAGCTTGGCGGTTCCTACAGCCCCCGTGCCGGCGCCGCGCCCAGCCAGGTCCTCGATTTCGGAATGATGCGTGCCATGGCCCAGGTGAAACCGGAAGAGACCAAGAAATACGGAGAACTCATGATAAAGCTCGCTAACATCATGGCACAAAAAGGAGTAACTCAAGATGAACTCGAACGTGCGCTCAAGCCCCTCCAATCTAATCTCAAGGAATCTCTTCGCGACAATAGTTACTGGCTTGGAACCGTCCTTGGAGCGAGTCAGGAAAACCCCCACGTTCTGGACTGGGCTCGCACTCGCGACAGCGATTACGCCGCTGTCACCGTGGAAGAGCTTAACGCGCTCGCCAAAGAATTCCTTAAGAAGGACAACGCGCTTCTCTACGAGCTCGTTCCGAAGGAAAGCCAGTAGAAGGAGTAGTGATGATCCGTGTTTTCATTTCCACCCTCACTGCCACTCTCATTCTAAGTGGCAATACGTTCGCCCAGAAACAGAAAGCGAAACCTTTTCAGTGGGTTAATACGTCTACGAAAGCGCTTCCCCAAGGAGTGAGGCACGCCACCTTCCAGAGCGCCTCAATGCAACTGAGGGTGGGATACACGATTTATCTTCCTCCATCATACTCGACTGGCTCGAAAGTGCGCTTTCCAGTGGTCTACCACCTTCATGGTGGGCGCCCCGGCAATGAGCTGAAAGCTATCCAATTGGCCCGTTTTGTTGATAAAGCAATCAAAGAAAAGGAGATCAAGCCAATGATCTACGTCTTTCCCAATGGAGGTCCTGTAAGTTGGTATAACTATCCTCAAATTAAAAATGGTGCCGGTGAAAATGTTTTTATCAAAGAACTCATCCCACACATCGACAAAACCTACCGCTCCATTGGTTCCAGCAAAGGTCGCGCTATTGAGGGATTCTCCCAGGGAGGCCGTGGAACTACCCGAATCATGTTTAAGCACCCCCACCTCTTCAGCTCTGCCGCGCCCGGAGGATCAGGTTACGAACCGGAGCAACGAGTCAGGGATAACAACGGAGCCGAGAGTGAGCGCGTAAAGTTCGCACCCGGATACAACACTTGGGATCTAGCGAAGAAGTATTCAGAGAGAGAGGGGCGACCGAAGCTTCCAATTCTCCTCTGGGTTGGCACAAAAGGTTTCAACTACGAGTTCAACCTCAAGTTCAGCAAATTTCTTCAGAAGCTTAAGATTCCACACTCAAAACTTATTATTGAAGGAGCCAAACACAGCGCATCTCAAATATACGAAATGCGTGGCTTGGATCTGATGAAGTTCCATCAGAAAAACTTTGCAGAGTCGTCCCCGAACTAAACGCCAAGCTCCCGGCGAACCAAATCCAAAGCCCGCTGGCTGACTTGCCGCTTAAAGTCGAGCCGGTTACGCGGATGAATTTCCTTAAAGGTCTTCACGCCCTCCTTAGCCGCCAGTCCTATGCAAACTGTCCCGACCGGCTTTTCTTCATTCCCGCCGTCAGGACCGGCAATTCCTGTCACGCTGACAGCAATATCGGCCCCGCTCTCGCGTAGGGCACCCACTGCCATTTCCCGGGCGACTTCTTCACTTACGGCGCCATGAGCTTTCAAGGTTTCTTCGGAAACATCGATTAGTTGTGACTTCGCTGCATTCGAATAGGTCACGAATCCATGGGTGAATACCTCACTTGAGCCCGCCACGTCAGTGATCCGATTAGCAATTAATCCTCCAGTACAGCTTTCCGCAGTGCTTAGCCTCTTGCCCGCTTTTTGAAGCGCGTGAACGACGATCGTTTCGAGATTACGACCGTCATCCGACACTAGGAATTTTCCGAACTTATCATCCGCAAGTTGACGCCCAGCGGCAATGGATTCTTCCGTGCCGATTAAACGAAGATCCACCTCCCCAAGACGGGCACAGTATCCGATTTCGAGATCATCGATTTGCGCGAGGGCCTCATCGAGACTCTCATGGAAATCACTTTCGCCAATCCCGACAAATTTCAACTCCTGCACCTGGGAGATATTCTCCACTCCGGCGAGTGCCTTGATCCGAGGCAACACCTCGTCATGAAACATGGGATAGAGCTCCCTCGGCGGTCCGGGTAAAAGAAAGATTCCGCAAATTGGCCCTCCACCCAATCGCGGCGGGGCGTAGATTCCCGGTGCTGTGCCATTTTTGTTAGGAAGAACATCAGAGCCAACCAGCACCTCGGCTTGCTTGAGATTTGAATCTGCCATCACCCTGCTGCGCTTGGCGAAAAAATCCTTAAGAGACCTCAAAGCGGCTTCGTCTTCGATCAACTCAACCCCCAGCACCTTCGCAGTCGCCTCACGAGTGATGTCATCGCTGGTTGGGCCAAGTCCACCGGTCACGATAACGACATCACAACGATGACAAGATTCACGCAAGGCCTCCTCAATGGCGATCCCGTCGGGCACAGTCATTTGGCGTTGAACACGCAGCCCCCACTTTACCAATTCCTGACCGATCCACGTTCCGTGGGTATTCGCTGTCGAACCCAGCAAGAGCTCCGTTCCGGTGTTTAAGATTTCAATCCTCATCTTCTTTCCAGGCAACTTCCTTGGCATCGCCCCAGAGATTTTCAAGGGCATACATGTCACGAAGTTCGTAATCGAGGATATGGACCATGACGTCGATGAAATCTAGAACGACCCAGCGGGTCGCTGCTTTCCCCTCGGTAGCATTGGCCGGATCCGACCCCTTCTGCTTCACAAACTTTTCAATGTCACGGGTGATTGCCTTCAAATGCGGCATGGAATTCCCCGAACACACGAGCATGAAATCTGTGAGGGTGGAAATTCCTCGCAGATCAAAAATACGAATATCTTCGGCTTTTGTTTCATCAGCAGCCTCGGCACATGCGAGGGCGAGATCGAGTCCGTTCATCATAAGAAGCAATGGAAATAAGGTGGTCCCTGAAACGGGAAAACCGGCTATTTAGCCGGTCTCTGTCCTGAAAAACCCATCCATTCCCAGCAAAATACGAAGAATGGTGGAGCGTAGCGGATTCGAACCGCTGACCCCCTGCATGCCATGCAGGTGCTCTACCAACTGAGCTAACGCCCCCCGTTCCTTCAGGACGGGCGAAGGAGTAGAGTTAGCTCCTCTCGCTTGCAAGCGAAAAACGCCCCCATTCCAAATTTGGATGAGTCGAATCCTTGCACCCAAAAAGGAATTTAGGTAACTCAAGGTCATGTCAGCACTTCTCATTCCGCTTTCGAAAGGATTCCTGGGCCTCATGGGCATCTCTTCGTTTATGTTTATCAGCATCAAGAAGAATGTTGAATTGCAGATTCAAGAAATAGAGTTGGAGGCAGCCGAGTTGCAACTCAAACAACAAAAGCTCGAACTCAAAGCAGTTCCCGAAAAGAAGTAGCGGAGTCTTTTGCTCTCTGAATTCAACTACCTACTCATTTCATGATAGCCATTCTAATCCCACCTCTGAAGGACTTCATCGGCCTCACCGCAGCTCCATCATTCCTGTTCTTTGCAGATTCCGAAGGTTGAGCAAAAAATTAGCACTTCGCTAATCCAACATTTTCTCCTTCAAACCCGCCTCAGGGATTCCGCAGCTCAAGGATTTGCTAATGGTAAGTCGTCGTTTTGCGATCTGCCGGTAACACCAATTTCTCAGAGAGAGCGGACATGCTCTCATTGAAATCCCCACAAGGGCTGCCACTCCGCCTGTAGCAATCAACAATCGCTCCACCGCCAAAGCCGCCCTGCTCAATTCACCCCTTCCGTAAAACGCCATCGAATCTTCGTTGAGCGCAATACCTACTCTTCTCGCAGATTCACCCTGCAAGGGTGCGAATCGAAGCCGGTCTTGCTCATCCAGTCGATGCAACCACTTGACCACTCCCTGACACATCAGGCAGTCGCTGTCGAAAAAGACAATGTTGCACGCCTTATCCTTCATCACAGTTAGCTTGCCACATCCCATCGAAAAATCGATGCTCTCTTTAGAGAATGTCCAAGAATACCCGCATCCACGACCTCCCCGACGAGCAGCGCCCGCGGGAAAAAATGGCAAATCTAGGTGCCGGAGCTCTCTCCAACGAGGAGCTCCTCGCGATCTTCCTGCGCACCGGGACCAAAGGATCCAGCGCCATTGAAATCGGACGTCAATTAATCACCAAGCACGGCAGCGTCGCAGCCTTGGCCAAACTGGATCTCCACGAACTCTGCAAAGAACACGGCCTGGGGCTTGCCAAAGCCTGCCAACTTCAGGCCGCCTTCGAGCTTGGCTCCCGGGCTGTTCGCGAAGGCTCTAAATCAACCCCGCTCAAAAACTCCCGGAATATCTACGATTTCCTCGCGCCCCAACTGGCTCACCTTCCCACCGAAAAACTTTTCGTTCTCTCCCTCGACAGCCGACTCAACCTGATCCGTATGCGTGAGCTTTCCAGTGGAACCACCAGCAGCACTGTTGCCAACATTCGCGATGTCCTCCGCCCCGTCATCATCGATCAGGCCCACGCCTTCATCATCACTCACAATCACCCTTCCGGCGACACCACCCCGAGCACTCACGATCAAACATTCACGACCAACCTCTCCAAAGCCGCCAGGCAAATGGAGCTCCCCCTCATCGATCATATTATTATCGGACGCCCCATCAATGGTGCTGCGCCTTACTTTTCCTTTTTTGAACACGACCGTCTTTAAAATTCATCATGCCAGAAATTCATCCCACCGCCTTGGTCTCCGAAAACGCGCAACTCGACGACGATGTCGAAGTCGGCCCGTTTTCCATCATCGAAGACGGAGTTATTATTCGATTTGGTTGCCGCATTAATTCACACGCTAAAATTTGTCGTGGTGTTATAATGGGTAAAGAGAACATCATCGAACATGGAGCCGTCATCGGCGGAGCTCCTCAAGATCTTGGATTCAATTCGAATACCGATTCAGGCGTTCTCATTGGAGACGGAAACACATTCCGAGAATATGTCACCATTCACCGCAGCACCCGGGCCGGCGGGAACACTATCATCGGAAACGAAAATTACCTCATGGCCGTCGCTCATCTCGCGCATGATGTCGTGATCGGAAATAATAATATTCTCGCCAACAATACCATGCTCGCCGGCCATGTCACTTTGGGGAACAACACTTTTCTTGGAGGAGGTGCCGGCGTCCATCAGTTCACTCGCATCGGGGACTGCGCCATGATTCAGGGGAATGCCGTGATGACCCGGGACGTTCCACCCTACTGCATCGTCCATCAAGTCAACCAACTCTCCGGCCTGAATTCGGTCGGACTCAAACGCGCAGGATTCTCACCCGCGGAGCGTAAGGAAATCAAGCTGGCCCACACCATCCTTTTCCGCACCAAAGGTTCCCGTGCCGAGAGCCTTGCCGAGGCCGATCTTCAGACCTGGGGAGAGGCCGCAACCGCGCTAATCGAAGCGGTGCGAACCCCGTCCTCAAAGGGAATTTTGACCCGCTGAGTGCTTTTTTCTTTTGCAAAAAGTCCGGCAACTCCTTACGGACCTGTCAGACATATTATGAGCAAGCGAGTTCTCCTCACCACGACGTCTTTTCAGGATACTCCTGGAACACACCAAGATCTCCTCAACTCCCAGGACTGGGAGATCATACGCGCTCGCGGGCCACTTTCCGAAGCAGAAATGCTCGATCTCTCCGGCGACTTCGACGCCTTTCTTTGTGGAGATGACGCCATCACTTCCTCCGTCATCGACAAGTCGCTCCCCCGCCTTCAGACCATTTCCAAATACGGCATCGGCCTCGACAAGATCGATGTCGAATACGCCACCGAAAAGAAAATCCCCGTCCTCTTTACCCCCGGCGTCAATCATACCACCGTCGCTGAACACACCTTCGGACTCCTTCTCGGTATCACCAAAGACATCCAATCCAATGCCGTTGCCGTGCAAAATGGCGAGTGGGTCGCCGGATGGAAAAAGCCCGTAGGTAACGAAATTATGGGCAAGACCATCGGTATCCTCGGCCTCGGACGCATCGGCAAGGAGGTCGCCATACGCGCCAAGGCCTTCGGCATGGAAATCATCGCCTTCGACCCCTACTTCGACGAAACCTTTGGCGAAAAGCATAGCGTCAAGAAGTGCGCTGACATGGACGAAGTTCTGCACAACTCCGATGTCGTCTCTCTCCACTGTTTCCTCACCAAGGAAACCGAAGACATGATTAACGTAACCAAGATTGCCGAAATGCGCGACGGGGTCATTGTTCTCAACTGCGCCCGTGGCGAACTCGTCAACACCAACGACATCGCCGGTGCTCTCAAGAGTGGCAAGGTGGGCGGGTACGGGGCCGACGTTCTCGACGCCGAACCACCAGCGCCCGATCACATTCTCATCGGTGCCCCCAATTGTATCATCACGTCGCACATCGGATCCCGCACCCACGAATCTGTCCAGCGCCAGGCCAACCGATGCCTCCACAACGCGATTAATTTCTTCGCCGGCGAAGACGACGTCCTCTGTGCCAATGGTGTTCTCTAGTTTTTCAACAATTTCTCAACTTAGTAAATAATCCCATGTCCCTAGACATCAAACCAGCCTCAGAATGCGCCTACGATATCTTGTCGATGGGCGAAATCATGCTCCGTCTCGATCCCGGTGACGGCCGCGTTCGCACCACCCGTCAATTCCAGGCCTGGGAGGGCGGTGGGGAATACAACGTTGCCCGTGGACTCCGTCGCTGCTTCGGTAAGCGCGCCGCCGTCCTCACCGGATTTGTCGATAACGAAGTCGGGCGCCTCCTCGAAGACCTCATTCTTCAGGGTGGCGTCGATACCCAGTTTATTAAGTGGGCAGACTTCGACGGACTTGGAGTGGCCGCGCGAAACGGACTCAACTTTACCGAACGCGGCTTCGGTGTGCGCGCCGCAAAAGGCACCTCCGACCGCGGGCACACTGCAGCCTCCCAACTCACCGTCGACGACTTCGACTTCGAACACATCTTCGGAACCCTCGGCGTCCGCTGGTTCCACACCGGTGGTATATTCGCAGCCCTCTCCGAAGGCAATGCACAACTCACCATCGAGGCCTGCAAGATTGCCAAGAAGCACGGCACAATTGTTTCCTACGACCTGAACTACCGTCCTTCGCTTTGGAAATCCATCGGTGGTCAGGCCAAGGCTCAGGAGGTCAACCGTGAGATCGCCAAGTATGTCGACGTCATGATTGGCAACGAGGAAGACTTCACCGCCTGCCTCGGATTTGAAGTCGAAGGCGTTGACGGAGAAAACATCACCGGCATTGACATCTCTAATTTCAAGAAGATGATTGAAAAAGCCGTTGCCGAATTCCCTAACTTCAAAGCGACTGCGACAACACTCCGTGAAGTGCACACTGCTTCTGATAACGACTGGGCTGCTCTTGCCTGGCACGACGGTGAATTTCACGATTCAGTCAACCGCGAGCACCTTGAAATCTTCGACCGCGTCGGCGGTGGTGATTCATTTGCATCCGGACTTATCTACGGATTTCTGGAATACAACGACGCCGGTCAAGCCGTCGAATGGGGAGCCGCCCACGGCGCCCTCGCCATGACCACTCCCGGCGACACCACCATGGTGACCCGCGCTGAAGTAGCTAAACTCGTCGGCGGAGGCTCCGCCCGCGTGGATCGATAGATCCTCCTACATTTTAACTACAGCCCTGTCTCGCCCTCTGAGACATGGGCTTTTTGTTTCCATAACGACGATAATATTCACTCTCTTTGTGAATGCTGGATGAAGGAATAGTGAATTCTATTTACCTCACTCCCATCTCCACCAAGCGGTCGACGGTCCATTGGTGCCCCTCGCGAAACTCGAGTTGATCGCCCTCGTCTGCCTTCAATAACTTCCAGCATTCCTGAGCCTCCCGGAGATATCCAATCGCCAGGTCTTTCTTGCCAGCCAGATTGGCAGAGTGACCGAGATCTCCGCAAAGATAGGCGAGTGATCTTCGGACTGTCCCCGGATTTGGTCTCTTCGCTCCTGATTTTAAGAGGGCCGCCAATTCGTCATGAGCGGCACCGCCCAGCATCAACTCGTCGTCCTTTTTCCCTTGCTGACCCAGAATTCCGGCATGCTGCCATTTTAGAGAGGCAATAAGGTATCGAGCATCCCAATCTTCCGGCTCCTTCGTGATAACCGACTGCAATGAGGTAATTGATGTTTCCAGAAGCTTCCCAGCCTCAGCCGGTTTTCCTTCGTCTCTCAAGAAGGTGGCTAGGATTCCGTTTTGAGACGAAAGATCGAAGATCACATCAGGGTTACCCGGCATCTTGGCGAGGAGGCTGGAAAGTTTTTCGACTCCTTCCTTCGCAAGTTTTTCGGCCTCAAAGGATTTCCCTTCCTGCCAGAGAGCAACCGCTCTAGCTGCATTCGCGGAGGCAATTTGATATTCCAGATCTGGATCTGGTTTTTCTTGTTTGGCGATGAGCTTGAGAAACTCCTTGGCAGCTTCACCACGAAGTTTCGCCACATCCTCGGTTGCGCCTGCACCCTCAGCAGTTGCGGCTGCGGCAAGATAGGTTCGGCCAAGCGTCATGGCGAGGGCCTGATTCTCGGGGAACAACTTTGTCAGCTCGCGATATCCCTTTAAGCACTTCACATAAAACGCAAGAGCCGACTTTTCATTATCATTAGCTTCGGCATTCCGTGCTCGCACCAAATCCATTGCCGCCTCCGCGCGAATGCGCTCCTTTCCCTGATCGGGCCATGCGGATCGAATTGCCGCGCTTACCGAAGCAATGTCGTCGTCGATATTTTTTTCGGCTTGGGCGGATTTTAGAAGCAGCAATCGGAGGCTGGCTCGGGCCTTGCCTGCACTTGGCAGCCCCTCAACCTCCAAAGCGGATCGCAAGGCGGCTTCGCCTAATTGAACATCACCCTTCGCTAAAAGAATTTCAGCGTATCGCAGTCGCAAAGTCGCTGTTTGGGACTTCAATTCAGGTCTCGCACCCATCCCGCCAAGTTGCTCTTTAATCTTCTTTGCAAGAAAGGAAAGACGCTCTTCACGACCTTCAAGAACGGGATACCCTTTCACCCCCTTTTCAAGGATCCATCG
>MDTC01174830.1_pt1 | contig 13718 bp, 1 predicted proteins | sample 811181 | NCBI WGS metagenome assembly MDTC01 (sample SAMN05326644, study PRJNA326480) | marine metagenome | isolation source: seawater | place: Pacific Ocean: North | collected 2011
AAATCTATCAGCACCAGGTGCTGCTTCATTAGAAAATCCCTGTGCATTATCATATAAATCACTATTTTCCAAAGACGCAGATAAAATCTGCTCATTTATGTTAAATCCAACCTTATAACTTGGTTCATTTGTGTATTGATCTAAAATTATTGTTTCTGTAGGAACTTTTACGAAATATCCCCTAATAAAATATATTCCTTCACTTATAGATGCAGATGATCCAATTTTAGTTGAACCTGTTGCTATACAATTAGCAAAAGAACTATTAGTAGCAATCTTTGTTGAAGCAAAATCAATATCAGAAAGAGTAATTAAATTTTCACCATCTTGAAATTCTTTAGTTACACCATCAGTACCAGAAGAAGTATATTTTACATATAAAGTATCAAAATCATCAATAGATTCTACTGCAGTAATTCTATTAACAACTGTTGCTACAACTCCAGTAGTTTCTCCTTTTATTTGTATTTTTTTGGATGCTAAAACATCTGTATATGCACTAACTGGTAGATTTAGATATGTTGGATCTATTCTTACAGCATGATATCTATTATCATAATTAGTACCACCAGGTATTACAGGTGATCCTTCTTTAAAGATATATTGACCAAATCTTTCTATTTGGTTTTGAAGAATTGATTGTAGAGTAGTTAATTCTCTTGCCTGAACTGGGAAACCAGGTTTAAACAGAACTTTATTGTAGTTCTTATCCTCATTAAAATCGTCAAAATATGGCGAAATATTTAGATTGGTGTTTTGTGTCATTTCTTAGAACTCTACTACGATTTTGACTTCTTCTTTTTGAGCAGCAGATCTGACGATTGACGCTCTATTATCAACATAAATTATATCACCAGAATATTTACCAACTTCGGGTAATGCAACCCCATTACTAAATGATTGACCATACTCATACCTTTTTCCTCCAATAGATTGGAAGTCTGCATTAAAGTTAGACTCTATAACACCAGGTGATGCTACACCTGTTTGACTTATCGCTTTATTGGAAGCAGTACCATCAAATTGTGCAAGTTTATAACCAGAATTGGTCTGAGATGAAATTCCTACAGGTTGGAAATACTTTAATACTCCTGTGGTTTTGTTCCAAGAAGCAACTACTCCCACTGCAGTATCTCCATTATCTAGTGTTTGAGTTATCTGCTTATTTACAGTATACTCTACAGTATTGTTTGCACTAAACTTCAATGCAGCAAGATTTGTCAAAGTAGATTTATTTATTCTCTCAGTCTTACTAGTATAAGTTGTTGGATTCTTAACTATTCCAATTCTAGAAAAACTGTTTCCAACAATCCAATCAGGATCAGAATCATACTTAGAATAAACCATTACTCTATAAGCACCAACATCCCTATAAATGTCATAAGCATGACCACCTTTTGGTGGAATTGGTATTTCAAATTGTGCTTCAGTACCACCTGTTAACTTAATTACTGTTTCTGTTCCAGCAATTTTGGATCCATTAGCATCTGTAATAAAACTATCTGGTTCCGTAACAGAGAATCTTACGAATGCTTTAGTATATCCACTTCCACCATCAGATATATAAGCACTAGTAACTTTCTTACCACTAACATTTAATGTTGCTTTTCCACCAGTACCATCACCAAGAATTGGAACTGTAATTACATCTCCTCCATTTCCATTATTCAATTCATAACCAGAACCAGCATTTTTTACTACAATAGATTTAACTGAACCAGTTACTATAGTAGATTCAGGAACCCAAGATTTGGGAACAGGAATATAGTTATCTGTAGCAAATTTTATTATATCAGCAGGAGATATTGTAAAAAGATATTGCCAAAGATAATCATCGGTAGCAGTATTTGATGCTGCTTGTGGAGTAGAAGAAACAAAATTAGGTTCAACTAATGATTTCTTTCCATTCAAGTTACTTGGATCTGAACCATTATTAAGGCACATATAAACCTTAAATTCCGAATTAACTACAATATACTTGGATTCGTATAATGTTTTTGCATTTAATTGGTTAGAAGGATTGTCAATTTCATAATTATTCCTATACATGTCATAGGTTGATCCAGATTGCCAGTTGTATCTTGGAATAACTCTAGTAACATCAGAACTTGTTATTTTTTTGAGAAATAACATACTATCATGATAAGAATTCTCTTCGTTAAAAGAGTCTCTTGGTTCTGGAACTACTTCATTCCAATCAATATCAGTATACCCTGGAACATCCACTTCTTTCGGATTTGGATGACCCAAAAATGTATAGTAATAATTAGCAGTTGTTCCTACACCAACAAAACTGTTGATAAAAGTCTCAGCATTTAATATTCTAAACTGATCGGTTATAATTGCTGGCATTGCCGTACTTTTTTGATTATTTATACTTTATTTGAGAATAGATTTAAGGCCTAGTATTCTCGATACCTGTGCGGATGTTTCTATACCCACCAATCCATTATGATTATAGCACTCAAATACCTTAGCAGTATTGACTGATCTTGATACATTAATCAATCCCCAAGTATAGTTTCCATATCCACCCCCAGAAGATCCAGCAACTGGTGGTATCATTGGATCTAATAGTGTTGTAGTATCTATACCAGTTAATTGGTCAACATTACAATATACCCTAAGAGTTGATGCACCAAATCCTACTATACCTGGAGTATTAGAATGTTCATAATGATGAACATAATAAACATTATCTATAAAGGAAGATCCTGTGCTGACAACGGTATTTGTTGAAATTCCTAGAGAAGTTACTCCTCCACCAACTGCACCAATATTAGTACCTTGAATAACAAAATAATCACCAGTTGATAGTCCAGATCTAGTTATTTCACTTTGAATATCAAAATTTGGAACTAAATCAAAATATAATGATGGTTTTGTTACACTTACTCCTGTACCTATAGCAGAATGACCTATAGCAACAATTGATCCATAATCACCATCATATGTAACTTTCTGAAGATTTTCAACTACAGCAGTACTACCTTGTCCAACTATTCTAATATTATTCAGATTAGTAGAAACATCATCATAACTCTCAAAGGTTGGATATGTATTCTTAACATAAATTACGGTATCTCCAGCACCTACTGGTTGAATAATGTTAGTTGATGGTTGAATTAATGGTTCCAAATATGCTCTTGCCTTAGAAATCTTAATACCGTCAATAAGGGTATCAGACTTCTGTTTAGACCATTTAATAGGTCTCAATAAACCATCAGTTCTAATCCCAATGCCAGTATATGTTTGAGTTTCTACAGAGTCAGAAGAAATCAACTCATAAACAATTCTCCTATCTTGAGAAAATAATGAACTTCCAGTTAAATCATTCCACTGTTGAATTGTTAATCCATCACCTGGTTTGATTGTTTCTTCAACATCAACACTCAAATAATCATCAGTAGAAGCAACATATAGGTACATTCTAAACTTACTTCCTGGTTTTGGTGGTTCCTTGAATGTTATTCTTGTACCTTTAGTGAAAGTATAATCTTCAACAGGTTTTTGTAGAATATCATTGATGAATATAAGCAAATTGTTAGCAAGAACTATTCCAGATCCTTCTCGTTTAATAATACTGTAATATTCCTTATCAACAACTGTTCTAGTAATTAGGAATGATTTTCTAAATCCATTGAATAGATTACTGAAATCATCAAGTTCAAATAATTGACCAAAACTCCATCCAGAGAACTTATCTTGATGTCTGTTTTTGACAGTTATTTGGAATGGGGATGTAGCACCAGCACCAACACTATATGGAATTGGATCTAGACTTAAAACATCATTAACATCATAACCAACTCCTGGATTGTTTAGTGAATATTGAATTGCACTACCACCAACACCAATTGCAACATCCATAGTTGCTCCAGAACCATTTCCTCCAGTTAAAGGAACATTATTCCAAGGTGAAGGTGGATCTATAGTAACAGTTGGTTGATATGATGAAGTATAACCAGATCCTGGATTTACTACATCAATACTAGTAATCTCACCATTAGTAACATTAGCAATCAATGAAGCACCAACACCAACTGCTGGATGAATATTTACAGTAATTAAATTAGTTTCTACAGATACAACAGAAGTTGCTATACCAGAAACTGGATCCACATTTGCTCTTGGATATGAATGATCTGTTGTGTAATTATCTTTAGAACACTTGAATATTAATGAATTATTGGAAATAGTAACTTTATTACTTGTACTCAATCCATGATTTGGAATTGTTAATGCCAAAACACCACTTGTTGGGTTATATGTTGCAAATGTTGGTGTTAAATTTCCACCACCTTGAACACTAATGGAATTAGTTCCAGCAGCAACAAATCTATGATCAAATGCATAATTTGTCAATCCAATAGAAACTCTAGGAGGATATAGATAACCACCACCAGCAGTTACGATACCTACAGATAATATTGTTCCTCCAACGCTTACATTTGCCTCTGCAATAGCAGTGAATGATGATTGTATACCAACACCAGGATTCACATCAAATTCATTGATAACTCCACCAATTGGAACTTCTCCAGTATTAGATCCTTGATTTACATATGGAGCTCCAGCAGTACCTTCAAATTCTATTTGTTGACCTGGATTTTCTATTCTATAATCAGAAACAGCCCAACTAGAACCACCATCTCCATGATGTGGATCTTGGAAGATATTGTTGACTAATACAATACCATAATTAGTTTGAATACCAGAAATTTGAGTACCATTTTGTTTTATGTTGAATGCTTTTGTCGATCCATCAAATTGCTCTGAAATATCATCAAAAGTCTTATTGTTAGTATAATTTAATCTATAGAATGATCTTCCTGTAAATGAAGATCTAGTAGTCAATGGTCTTTGTCCAATTGGCCCATAAGGTGCATCTGTAAAATGTATAATACCATTTTCTATCCTATAATCCCCTGAAATAGCAGTTACTGCTGCTCCAATGGCATGTGCAGCATTAGAGGTTCCCATTACACCTCTAGTAACATCTAAAACATTACCAGAAGATATACCTACTAGGTTAACTTTTATTAATTCATTTTTAATTTTTATTATATCATTTCCTTTTACTTTTGAAGTATCAGATAAAGTAATCTGTGTCGATCCTATTCCAACAGCTCTTGCTAATCCAAGTGCAACTCCTTTATTGAAGGATACAGGACTTTGAATCACATTATCAATAGAAATCATTGTTCTATTGGTAGCAAGTTCTGGTGGGACAGCAAATGTATGCTCAGTTCCTGATCCTACTCCAGTGACAGTAACAGCGATTCCAGCATTAGCATTTACTAAACTAGTTGCCAACCTAAACAACCTTCTATCTCTTGGATCTGTTGAATTAATAACATAAACTTCTGATGGAAGATTTGTGTTTCCTCCACTACCATTATCAATTTGTATTGCTCCTCCACCATTTGGTGAATATAATAACTGTTCTCCCAAATTAAATTCATGTTCTGGAATATCAAAATATCCAGTAGTTGTGTTTATGTTAGATGCAGGATTTATAGTTTTAAAGAATAATCTCTCAGTACTAATACCAGCTACTGGTACTTCATTTTCCTTATCTACAGTATAGAGAGTAAATGTATGTAATCCTACAGTCTGACCACCAGTTGATGGAGTGTTTACAGTTATTTGGAATGAATTCTGAGTAGTATTTCCAATTGCCAATATACCATTATTAAGTTTATCATTTGAAGTAGATGCTGGATCTGTAGAACGAGGATATGTATGATCTGTACCATAATTATCTTTATCACATCTGAATGTAATAGAATCATCAACTAAAGAAACAGTACTTGTATTAAGTAATTTGTGAGGTTCTTGTGTAAAGATGGTTAATACACCAGTAGAAGGATCATATGTTGTTCCAGTAGTTGGCCCTAAACTTCCACTTCCACCAGAAACTATAGTAACAGCAGTCTGAGTTGCACTCATGAATGTGTGTATACCAGTAAATGTCCTATTTTGACCAGTAAATTGATCACTTATATCTGCAAGCAATAAAACCTTATTGGTTCTAGATTCTGCATAATCAGTAAGAACTTTAGAATCAAAAGTAATAATTTTTGATAAATTTGGGTTTGAAGTATCTTCAGATGCTAGATCATAGAAGTACCTATCATAAACAGATGCTTCATTGTTAAGTTCAACTTTAAATTGTATTTCTGCTGGTATTGTACTCATACCAACAGTAGTTCCAAGACCATTAATTACTTCTAAATTACTAAATGCCTTATATCCAGATATATGACCCAAACTCTTAACTATATCCTTCCAATTTTCATAAGGTTCTTCACCTTGAACTGAATATGAGAATCTTTGATAATAATCATTATCATGCAATCTCTGATCATGTAAATTTAACTTTCCTTTGTCATTTTCCCAATTTTGTTGTTTTTCAACAACGCTTTGAACATCCAAATCGAAATTAAAATCATGCACATTCTGAATTATGGATTTTCCACCATTAATAGAACCTAGAACCTTAGATTTATTTTCAAATATTCCTTTAACACCTCTCAACTTAAGTGTTTGTGCATTAGTATTCCATCCATCTTTAGCAACAATACCAACAGCAGTACCATTAATTTGATTAACTTTTTCACCCTCAACAAAACTAACTTTATCTAAGTTACCTTCAAATGATGCTAAGTCATCTTTCTTAATTATTCTTCCAAATAAATTAGAAGTATCCATTGCACCACCAGTATTACCAAATCCTGCAATATTATACTCAATACTTTCAGCACCACCTATAGTATTAATACCAGTAACTGTGAAATATTTGAAATTATAGTCACTGGAATTATATCCATCACCATCAGTTGTTATAACATTTTCAACAAATATTTCATCTCCAACAGCAAATGGGAATGGATTAGCAGTAGTGAATCCAGCAATTGGTGCTCTAATATTAAGAGTATTAACCTTAAATGCTGAACTTGCACTAACTATACCAACACCGTTTGAATTATTTACTGGAATGAATCTAATATTCTTAGATAATCCAGTGTCGTTAGCTAAAATTTTAACCTTTTCAACCGAATTTCCAGCAATTGTTGCACTTAATTGTATAGCACTATTTCCAATAGCAACAACATCTGGTGCTGAAGTATAATTCTTTCCGCCAGTAATGATACCAACAGAGTTTAAAGTATAAACATCTCTTAACTTAAGAACAGTATTCGCATCTGCCTTTGGAGTAAGAGTGGTATCGGGATTAAATTCCAATCCTTGATTTTCTACATTTACACTTAATATTTGACCTATATCCAAAGAATCTTCAAAGAAAATTGCTTCAGATCCAGTTGTCGTGCCAACAGAAACTATTTTTGGTATACTATCATGGAATCCAGCATCAGTTATCTCAATAGAATGTATTCCACCACTTTCTGTCTTAGAAGTTGTACTATAAAATGCTGTATTAAATCCTGCTGTGCTATAAGATGATGTTTCAGCAAGTCCAACTAAATTTAGTTTAAATGTTGTTTCACCAACACCAGTAATATTATGATAACCATTAAGTGATGAATCTATAACTCGAATATTTGAATGATTTGGGACATCTCTGTTTGTTGCAGATGGATATGTACTAGTATACTGGTCACCATGACCTTCTACTCTATAGTAAAGAGTAGATGGGAAAGAACTTCCTACAGTTATTTTTAATACTGAATCTACAGAACCATCTCCATAATCACCTACCAATTGCACATCTCCTGATGATAAGTCTGCTCTTGCTTCAAATTTATCGTCATAATAGAAATTAATTTTATAACCTAATAAACTAGGATCACCTATACCAAGACTTATTGTATTTCCTCTATAGAAAAGTAATCTAGGATTTATAGACCCAAGTGAACCATTAGGACTAGTTCCACCACCAGCATTGGTTAATTTGATTTCTTCGTAAGGTAATTTTATAGCATTATATTGATTTTCTGCGAGTTTAATTTCATCATCAGATACACGAACAACAGCATATACTCCATCATTAACTAATGGAGATATTGGATCAGTAGAATTATATACAACTATATCACCAGTTCTATATGAATGATTTGGAATTATGAATTGAGAACTTGTACTACCAATACCAACACCAACTTTATCAGTAGTAAATCCGACTTCTTTTGAAGTTAATATCCTATTTGCATCATTGAATTTAAAATTATACCTTTGAGTTAAATTTGGTTCTATTTTAAATTTAATTCTATCTTTTGCTTGTAACGAATGCTCTTCATCTAAAGTAATTGTTGCTTCTACTTTAGTAGCTCTACCAGTAACATTATTGACTATAGTTTCAATTCTATGATCCTTACCAGTTGCATTAATGAAATAAACATAACTTGTTTGGAATCCAACTTTGGAAGTTGATATACCGATATATTCATCACTCAATTTAACTGCATAGAATGGTTGTTCTAAAGTAGACAAATCAAATTGCTGTGTTATTGGATTTGCTGCAAAAGCATTTGGAGCATGTTTTGGTAAAACAACATTCAATGTACTTCCAATAGAAACAAGAGATATTTTATCTCCAGTTAGGAATTTATGGCCTGGAAGATAAATTGCTCGTTCTGGAATTGTATTGAAAGAATAAGTCCAAGTATTACCAACACCAACATATCCCGTTTGAACTCTAGATGCTGTGCTACCTATACCTACAGCAAACTCGGCATCAAAATTATATTTTTTTGGTATTTCCGCACTTTTATTTGGTATGCTAATTTTTGATTTGAAAGTAAACTCTTTTGGTAATTTCTTTATAGTTCTTGAAGCATCATGAGCACCAGGTGTAGAACTATTGTAATATCTACGAACTCTATATCTACTGTTAACATGATCAACAGCAAGAATTAACATTTGTTCGTCTTCAATTTCAATAACATCATCCACATTAAATCTTGCAGATGCTGTTGGTTCTGACATGCTAATGAATGTTGTTATACCAGTTACTGTAGTAGCACCAATAGCAACAGATAATGTAGATATTATAGAAGTATTGACACCAATTGTATGGGGATCCCCTTCAATAAACTCATACTGTGCAGAACTAATTCCAGCAATTTGAACAAAATCACCAGATTTGTAACTATGTGGAAGAGTACTAAATGCAGTTACATTGTTATTAACAACACTAAATGTTAAATTTTTCTCTATTATTTCACTAGTACCAATAGAAACTAAGTTTTTACCTAAAACTTCCCTAACATTTGCACCAGTGAAAGTATCTCCACTAAATGATAATTTTTCTCCAACTTTATAAAAAGTTCCTGGTTCTTGAACAACTATAGTTGATATACCTGATTTTTTAGTATTCTCAATATTCAAATATGCATTGGAATCTATTTGCATTCCAAGAAGTGGATATCTTCTATCTTCTTCGTTTATTCCATAATGCTGAACATTTCTCCTATACTCACCAGTATTGATATACTTATCTGTTTGATCTGTAAATGCATTATAGTTGAATTCATCACTTCTATTTCTATGTCTTATTGGTAAATATGGAAATTTTGGTTCTCCAGAGGTGTCTATTGAAGCAAAGTAAGCATATGTCCCATTTGGATATTCAGGAGTTATGCAATATCTTCCATTATACTCATCAAGATCTCCATTATTGGCATTAAAGAAATAATCCTCTATAAAATATCCATTTACCTCATTTGGTCTTAAATCTTGATTGTAAGGAATACTTTGCTTTTCATAACTAGACAATAATCTAGCAGATTGACCACCCTTTGTCCCATATGGGCCATATATTGGATTTCCATCATATGCCCAACCTATAATCTTAGAATGTATTAATAGGTCATTATTATTTGCATTTTGCTTTTCTTCATATTGATTGGCACTATTGATCCTCAAATTATCTTGCAATTCCAATCTAAGTTGTTTCGTTGCAGTAAATGCAGCAATTTTATTGCCTCGATCAGAATAATCTGATGGTAACTGTACTGTTTGTTTATAAGCATTAGGTTCTTGATTTGGGCCAAGTTGTAATATTGATTTGTATCTTTCTACAGTATTAATATTCCATTTATGGATATTTGCATTGAAATTTGCTCCAAAACCACCTGGTAATACTTTAACATTAGTTACACCTTGTGTATAACCACTACCACCACGAATAACTTGGACTTCAGATATTTCTCCATTTTCTACAGTTGCAGAAAGTTTTGCGAATCTACCAGTTCCGATAATTTCTAATATTGGGGGAGTAGTATATCCAGTACCACCATAAACAACATATGCAGAAGCAACTCTCCCAGATGAATCGACTATACAACCAACAACAGCATTTTCTCCAGTATTAACCTTAACTGTTGGTTGCCTTGAATAATTTAAAACATCAGAAGATCCATAACTAACACCACCATCAGTTAAGAATATGTTATCAATCTTTCCTCTTGCTTCTGCATATGCACTTGCAGTATAATATGATGGTAATACAGTACTTCCTACACCAACAGCAGAAGATCCTTCAATACTTACCTTTATTTCTGGATAATTAAAGGTGTGTATTCCAACCCCATTACTATTCAAGTTAATATAAACTTTATTATTGTAATCAGTTTTAGATGAACTTATCTTAAATCTATGATTATCAAGAACATCTACAACATAATCAACACCACTTACTAAACCACCAATAACATTATTGGATGTATAATTTACAGTTTCTCCACTTGAGAAATTATGATTTTTAGCAAATATGTAATCATTCTGAGTGCTTATACCAGTAAAAGTAGTTAATATACCAGATCTAGCATCTGGTGGATATTTTTGTGATTTAACTTCAATTTTATTGTTTCCATACCCACTTCCTGGATTTTTAACAACTAATCTATCAATAATTTGTCTTTTACGTATTGCAGTTAGTGTATGACTACCAACTCCATCATCTAAGAAATCTATAAGGTGTATTTTCTTAAGAGCAGAATCTTCTGTTATAGTAAGAGAAATATTCTTATTATTGTTATTAACAACATAATAAATTGCTCCATTAACAAGAGAATCAGTACTCATTCCCACATGAGTTCTACCAACACCTATTGTACTTCCACCAGTACTATTTTGATAAATTACTCTCTCACCAGTTATAAATCTATGACCTTCATTTATTGTAAATGATCCAACTGTAGATGCTATACTAATTGTATTGCCAACTATATTAGGATCAGTAGAAAGATTAACATCCTGTTCTCTAAGAGTAATAGAATAGTCAATCGCTCTCATTTTTGCTTCACATTCACCACCTAGACCATTACCACCAGTAATAGAAACACCTGGTACGCTTCCATAATCCCATCCATTGGTTTGTAATACTATTTCCGATATTTTACCCTCTGATATATGAACAATGCCCTGTGCTTGATTACCTGCTGTATCAGCAATTGATACTGTTGGTGGATTTATAGCATCATAATTTTCATCACCACTATCAATAACATCAATTGAATCAATTTGTCCATAATAATAAGAATCATCTGATTTTGTAGAATGAAGTTCCACTCCATTTAATCCAACACCAATTGGGCCAATAATATCATAATTTTCTTCTGCAGGTAATGTATTTTTAAGTATTCTTTTGAAATTATTTTGATTTCCTAGTCCATTTCCTTCCCACAACAGGTATGGTACTAATTTATGAGTAACTTCTGGACTTGTACTATCTCCAAGTCCAATTGGATTATGTGTTGGGAATCTATCAGTATATACATTCCATAGTGTATTATCATTAAATACTCCAATCTCATTTAAAGAGAGTCTTATATTATTATCATCAATCTTCTTAATATAATAAACTCCAGTTTCAATACCAACTTCACTTGAAGTAAAAGCATCACCTTTTATGTTTATACCACCCAAATATATTCCTTCTGTTGTCTTTACGAATGTTTCTGCAGTACTATCCCATTTATCTGTAGGAATTGGATTATAATATACCTTTTCACCATTTAAGAATCCATGATTTGGAATATTAATACCAGTTCCAGCAGTACTTATTCCACTAGTAAGGAAAGTTTGTGATCTATCAGTAGAAGCTATACCACCAGTTGGGTATCCAGAAAACGCAATAAGAGTATTATCATTCTGATCTGTAAATGAGTTTTGTATACCAGAAATTAACGAATCAAAACCAAGATTGCTATCAACATAACTTAAATTTTTCTTTATCTCGTAAACTGTAGCACCAATACTAACTGATCCTGATGGTGGGAAGTTTATATCTGGATCTGATGGATTATTTGACTTTACTTCAAAACGCTTACTATTAATAAGTTTTGAAACCTTCCATGTAGTACCAGGATTTAATTCTTTTGTTGTAAACTTCTCATAAATGTGAATATCATCATTAACATTCAAATAATTATCATCTATAGTTTCAATTTGACTTACAAATATATTGATACTACTAATTCCAACATATGATATATTATTATGGAACCAACTATCAAATTTAGGATCATTTACCCTTTTTTCTCCAAGAGATCTTACTCCAAGAGTATCTCCAGCATTTAAAAACTTAGTATTCTTGTATTTTGATGATAATCCAGCAATAGAACCAACAATTCTCATTTGACACACTTTAGATGTGTCATTATTTTCATAACCAAATACAAAATTATCACTAATTATTGAATCACTGATCTGTAAAGCAGTTGTTACTCCAACACAACCAAAAAATTGGTTATATGACTTTGATTTGTACTCTGCTTTTGTATAATCACCTAAAGAGTCAATAAAATAGAAAAATCCAGTATTACCAAAACCTACTGTAGAATCTACACTTACAACTTCATTTGATCCTGTAGATGCAGTTACTTTAGTTTTAGTGTTTATCTTGAATTTTTTATTTCCTACTTCTTTTGATAAAAGAATCTTATAATAGCGTCTTCTACCAACAAAAAGTTCCTCTACATTGGAAATAGTACCAAATGCACTAGGATTAGTTGGGAATGTATTAAAATCACCTTCATAAAGTGAATGAGAAATCAAATTTATTGGATTTCCACTAATCACTTCGACCATTACCTCATCGGCACGAATCCAATCTGCATCAGATGCAGAAATTGTATCATTAAATGGTTTTAGGATCTGTACTGCCTTACCAAATAGTACTTTAAACAGAATATCAAGTGAAATATCAGTACCCTTAGTAGCATAGAAGTCTTTTGCTCTACTTAATATGTTTTCAACTGCCAATCCATCAGCAAATTTCCTTCTTTCGACTCCAGGAAGGAATTGTGTCTTAAATTTATTATAAAATTGACCTAAAAACTCAAAATTAAGGTTAACAACTACAGATGTTGCTATATGTTCATCAGCATCCGTCTCACTAAAGGTTAAAAACTCTGGATTCCCAACCGATTCTACTTTTGAGACACCACTAAATCCACGAATACATCCAGTAAACGAAGTTGCAGTCTTACCAGTGTAACTAATGATCTCATTATCAATTTTTATCAATCCATAAGTATCTGGAAACCCTTTTGTATGGTTTACATTGATAACATCATCATAAGTTAATATTTCTTCAGTAACTACCACTACCTGTGGTGGTGTAAGTTGACCTGTTGGTGTTACAGTCTGTGCTCTTACATTTTCTATCTCTGCTAGAGTTCCAATATTCTTATATAAAGGAATATTTTCAGCAATATCAACAGTTCCATAATTATGTTCTTGTGAAATAT
>MDTC01195424.1_pt1 | contig 13715 bp, 10 predicted proteins | sample 811181 | NCBI WGS metagenome assembly MDTC01 (sample SAMN05326644, study PRJNA326480) | marine metagenome | isolation source: seawater | place: Pacific Ocean: North | collected 2011
GAACCAGTCGAGATCGCCATCGCCGTCGGCATCGAACAGTAAAGGTGCCATGTCTTCACAAAGGGCATCCGCTTTGGCTCCTTTGAACCAGCCCCAGAACACTTTGCCTTTGTCTTGGAAATGCAGATGCGGGTTCTCGCCACGTGCAGCACCCACCACGATATCCTCATCACCATCGCCTTCGATGTCTCCAATTGCGATACCAGGGCCCAACTGCGATAGTTTGTTAGGCAACAGTGGCTGAACCGCAAAGTCATCAAAAGGCACCTCCATGTGTTTGGCAGCGACCAATTGTGCATGAGGCTCGAACCAAGGCGCTTGCGGTTTCGTGACTTTCGGCGTCGACGACTTGGATTCGGTGATTTGATAATGTTTGTCGGCGGCCAGATCGTTCAGTACTTGGCGTGTGCCGCTGGGCCATTCGATCACCAACTCGTCGACTTTGTTGACATCGCCGAGGCCGACATGAATGACAGGATCATTGGAAGAAACGAAGCCTGTGCCTGGATTGAGCACACGGGCTTGGGTGCGCTCACCGGTGCGAATAGTGAGTCTGGCACCAAGGCCAGCAGGATTCTTACCGTTGCCTTGCAGAGTCACCAATAGGCGATGACCACCAGCTTGATTGCGATACACGCTGATCGGCTCATTCAAATGCGCCACCACGAGGTCCAAACACCCGTCACGATCAAAGTCAGCCCAGGCGGAGCCGTAGCTCATGCCCTCGTGATCGAGGCCCCAGGATTTGGAGCTGGACTCGAAATGCAAGCCGTCGCGATTGCGAAAGGCCAAGTTGGGTTCGATGCGACGCGCCTTGTCCTTTAAATAATCCCACTCTTCTTGACCTCGCATCTGACTCTGATTGCGCGCCAAATCAGCATTAGTCATTTCGGCGGCCATGCCATTGGTCACAAAGACATCCGTCAGGCCGTCATTGTCGAAGTCCGCCAATTTGACTGCCCAAGACCAATCTGTACTCGAGAGACCACTCATGTGCGCACTCTCGAGAAAGCGGCCTGCACCGCTGTTGATGAACACGGCATTGCGCATCAACTGCCTTGGATTGGCGGTGTCCATGAAGACCTGATGGGTGGACATGTCTCCCATGTTGACTTTCTCTTTGTAATGGGATGTGGATGACATGTCGAGCACTAGCAAGTCCATCAACCCGTCATTATTCAAGTCGGCGGCGTCTGAGCCCATGGAAAACCAAGGCGTGTGCGGCACGACGTCCTGGATGACGTCCTTGAAGGTGCCATCACCCTGATTGCGATACAAACAATCAGGATCCTTGAAGTCGTTGGCGACATACAAATCGGTGTGACCATCATGGTCGTAATCGATCCAAGTCGCCGAAAGCCCGTAGCGTCGCCCTGAGATGCCGGCTTGCTTACTCACGTTGGTGAACTTGCCAGTGCCATCGTTGCGAAAGAGCCCATCTTCGCGTCCAACGGTACGCACCACGTAGCTTGAAGCCGTTTTCTCAATTCGATAGTACGGTTCGAATTCTGGCAGGATCTGCGGCACGCCATTTACCATGTGCGTCGCCTCGCCAGTGGGAAGGCCACCAGCGCGGTAGAGACGATTGGTGAGCAGATACATGTCGAGATCACCATCTCGATCATAGTCTTGGAAATGAGCCATCAGGCTCGCATCTTTCACATCAACGCCAGAGGCTTTCGCGATATTAGTGAACTTGCCAGTGCCATCATTGAGAAACAGAGCGTTGGGCGCATCATAAGCGCAGACATAGAGGTCGGTGTGACCATCGCCATTGACATCCGCAAAGGCTGCGCCTGAACTCCAAGACGTGGCCATCGTCACGCCAGCACTGGCAGTAACGTCTTCAAACTGGAAGGGCGCCGTCTGGCGATAAAGCACATTGGTCCCAGGGCCACGGGTTAAGTAGAGGTCGGGTAGTCCATCGCCATCAATATCACCAACCGCAACGCCACTGGAAGCGAAGCCACTAATGTAAAGCCGACGCAAAGGGTGATCGTTGTCGATCAGATTGGTGAAATCAATCCCAGTGTCTTTGCTTGGCATTTCTTGGAACAAGGGGCCAGGCTGAGGCCGACTTGGGTTGCCCAGATCACCCAGGATTTGAGCGTCATTGGCCCATGAAGGGGTCAGCAGCACTAAGACCACGCCCATCATGGCTCGGAAAGGACAGACAACGTTCTTCATATAGACGATTATGCGCAGTCCCATCGACCGGACAAGCAGGAAGGCTGACACGCTGCCGCGATCACATTCCGGGCACCTGACTTCTAATCGGGCATTTTTTAATTTAAAACAATCGAAGCAAGAATACCGTGTTCATCAGCAGGGCCTCCTCTGGGCAGTCTTCGTGTTGTCTTCCACAGATCCAGCTACGCTAAATGTCGCTCAGCAACGGGGATGCCGCGGATGAAAAAGCACCTGGAAGGGAATGGCAAAGCAAGCAGAGAAGGAACAAAACACAGGTTATTGAAACGGCTCCCCTTGGCTGACAAACGAGTCCGTCACAAGTTTCCATCCATCTACCACTGAAGAGCAAAGCTTCGTAGTTGCCGAAGCATCCCAAACCGCACACTGAAACACTCCGCTTAAAACATCCCGCTAGACCGACCAATTCACACGAAATCAACGATCACGCCACAATCCCAGCGGGCACACGCACATCCGCTATCAGGCGTCTGATGTAGCATCGATCACAAAGCCCACGTTGATAAATCTAGCGCCCTCAAACTTAATCCTCGAACTGACCCACCAACGCTGAGACAGTGGTCTTGGCATCGCCGTATAGCATGCGGGTGTTTTCTCGAAAGAATAGCGTGTTCACCAGACCGGAAAACCCTGCACCCTGGCCACGTTTGAGAGCGAAGACTGTACACGCTTCAAACACGTTGATGATCGGCATACCATAGATCGGGCTGGTCTCATCTTCGGAGGCCGCCGGATTCACCACGTCGTTGGCACCAATGACAATGGCGACATCGACCGAAGGCATGATCGGATTCACGTCATCCATCTCACAGAGTTGCTCATAAGGGACATCGGCTTCTGCCAACAGAACATTCATGTGGCCAGGCATACGGCCAGCGACCGGATGAATGGCGTAGCGGACTTCGCAGCCATTGTCTTCTAAGATCGTGCCGAGCTCTTTCACCGCATGCTGCGCTTGAGCGACCGCCATGCCATATCCTGGCACAACCACCACGCTGCTCGCAGCTTCCAAAACGTAGTACGCGTCTTCGACACTGATGGCTTTCATCTCACCTTCCACAGTCGCAGCCTCTCCCGCAGCAGCGCCGAAGGCACTGAAGAACACATTGCCTAAAGTCCGGTTCATTGCCTTGCACATGATGACCGTTAGGATCAATCCGCTGGCACCGACCAAGCACCCGGCAACAATCAGGACATTGTTAAGGATCACAAAGCCAGCGGCTGCTGCTGCGATGCCGGAGCAACTATTGAGAAAGGAAATCACGACAGGCATGTCACCGCCACCGATGGGAATGACCCCCATGACACCCAAGGCCAATGCTAAACCAATGATCACATAGAATGCGATGGGCCCCATGCCAGCAGCCGGTTGCAGGGCAAACACCACACCCAATCCGATGAGAATCAGCAGCGAAATGGCGTTGAGCGCATTCTGTCCTGTAAAAGTGGTGGCTGAGCCTGACACCTTGCCCGAGAGCTTCAGGTAGGCTACCAAGCTACCGGTGAAAGTGATTCCACCAATGAGGATGGTGAGGATGATCACGACGGCGGTGAACAAAGAAAACTGAGAAGCCTCCCAACCTCCCGGCGCATTCAAGCGCGCGTATTCAGCCCAAGCCACCAGGAGACTGCCAAGCCCACCGAAGCCATTGAACAAGGCAACGAGTTCTGGCATGCCAGTCATTTGCACGCGCTTGGCAGCAATGGCGCCAATTACGGCGCCGATCACGAGACCGCCTGCAATCATACCGTAGCTGACGATGTCGCGGTCGACCAAAGTCACAACCACTGCCAGGAGCATGCCCATGGAGGAGAGCAAGTTACCCCGACGAGCAGTCACTGCGGAGCCCAGCATCTTGATCCCGAAGATAAATAGGATGGAGGCAACAATGTAAGAGAGATTAATGAGCCAAATCATGGTGTCCGGTACGCTAAGTGCTTACTTCCTTATTTGGGCAGGTCGTCTTTCTTCTTAAACATGCCAAGCATGCGATCGGTGACCATGTAGCCACCAACAACATTGATGGTAGCCAGAATGAGTGCCCCAAACCCTAACCATTGCGCCAAGGCACTGTTACTATTGCCAGTGGCCAACAAAGCACCAACGATGGTGATGCCAGAAATGGCGTTGGAACCGGACATCAGCGGCGTGTGTAGCTGTGAGGGCACTTTGGCAATGAGCTCGAAGCCTAAGAAAGCCGCCAGCGTAAAGGTAAACAATAAGAGAATCAGTTGTTCCATGAATGGAGAAAAGGTATTGAGATGGAGATAGGTTCTACAATGCCGGCCAGGCGGTTAGGTATCTTTGAAGCGCTCATGCACAATGGCGCCTCCATGAGTGATCACGCAGCCTTGCAAGATCTCATCTTCGAGATCCATACCAAAGTCCTTGGCCTCAGCATTCCAGAAGTGCTCGACAAAGTGCGTGAGGTTGGAAGAAATCATCAAACTGGCATGCAACGGCGCTCGTCCTTCCAAATTGCTAAGGCCAATGATGCATACACCGTTGTCAGTCACGATTTCTTCATCAGCCACCGTGCCTTCAACATTGCCTCCGCCTTCAGCAGCAAGGTCGACGATAACACTACCACGCGCCATGGCACCCACCATGGCTTTAGTGATAATAACAGGCGCTTTCCGACCGAAAAGCTTGGCTGTGGTAATAACAATGTCAGAACGGCCGCAGACTTTGCCCATGCCTTGGCGTTGTTTTTCAATCTGCTCCGACGTGAGCTCCTTGGCATAGCCCTGGGCAGTCTGACCAGTTTCGCCAATATCGATTTCAATGAACTTGGCAGCTAAAGACTCGACCTGTTCTTTCACGACTGGCCGAGTATCAAACGCCTCGACTCGCGCACCCATGCGTTTGGCTGTTGCGATGGCTTGCAATCCTGCCACTCCAACACCGACCACAAACACCCGCGACGGCGACAGCGTACCTGCAGGTGTCATCATCATCGGCAGGATCTTGTTAAGACGATCTGCGGCCAGCAGGACAGCCTGGTAACCAGCGAGGCTTGCCTGCGAACTCAGCGCATCCATCTTTTGAGCCAAGGTCGTGCGAGGCATCATTTCGAGACTCACTGCCGTCACGCCTTGTTTGGCGAGGGCGTCGATCAATGGTTTCTCATTGAAAGGGTCCAGGAAACTGGCGTGAATGGAGCCTTTCTTCAGCAGGCTAACTTCATTCAATGGCGGTTTGCGCACACGGAACACGATGTCGGCAGCCGCCAAAGATGCAGAGCGATCCTTGCTGATCTGAGCACCCGCTGCTTCAAAAGCTGCGTCATCGACTTGGGCAAGAGCACCAGCGCCACTTTCGACGAACACCTTGGCTCCAAGCTGGACCAAGCGTTTTACAGTGTCTGGAACGAGTGATGTGCGGGTTTCCCGAGGGTCTGTTTCTTTCGGAGCAAAGATTTCAATCATTAGTCGAAGACCCATCTAAAAGCGTTCTGGCAGGTCGCGCTAGCGGTTTTTTGTCTGCTGGTTAACTCGCAGTCAATCTTGAAGCACCCGTTTGCGAGCCCCTCACCCCGCGGTAAAGCAATGGCCACCAGAACACAATCTTCCGTAGCACTTGCTATCGCCAGAAGTAATTCACCGATTCTACCGGTGCGCATCTTATTTCAGCATCAGCCTTGTAATGGAATCTTGGCCACGGTTTCCAAAAAGTCTTGCTGCACGAGTGCGTTGCACGGCTGGCGCCAATAAGCACCGAAATCTTTACCGTTAAATCAAGTAAAATTACATTCATCAGACCCGTGAATGTCCACTTGAGCGGTTGCACGGCTGAAGAAGGTGCTACAGTCCAAGCTCGTAACCCAAGACACTTAGTGTGTACAAAGCTGCGGTTTCAGATCGCATCACTATGGATCCCAAGCTCCACGGCAAACAGCCTTGCTGTTTTGCTGCAGCCATCTCAGACGGAGTAAAATCACCCTCTGGCCCAATCATCACCATGGCACTGGAAGGGCGGGCACCTTCGTTGCCTTCTTGATACTCTGAAAGAATGGAAGGTAATGTACGTGCTTCGGAGTGCAAAGAAGCCAGCAAGTTAAGCTGTTCAGCCGGCGCTTGGTTGAGAAATTGCTCCATCGTCTGTGGTTTCTCAACCACAGGTAGCCAGTTCTGGCCACTTTGCTTGCACGCCTCAATCACCGTACGAGACCACTTCTCCTGACGTTTTTCTATCTCTCTCCCTGACAACTTCACCACCGAGCGCTCCGTAAGTAAAGGTACAATGCGTGACACTCCCAACTCGGTCGCCTTCTGCAGAATCAGGTCCATCTTCTTTCCCTTGATCACAGATTGCGCTAATGTCAGTGTTGCGTAAAGATTAGCCGCCTTGGTGACATTCATAGTTTCTAGCTGGACGCACTGCTTCTTCACCGATTTTACGGATACTGTGGCCTCTGCCCCCTGACCATTGAAGACAATCAGTGTGTCTCCAACATTGTGCCGCATGACATCACGGCAATGATGCCCTTCATCACCGGTCAACACCAGTGAGTAGGGATTCCATTCGTCGTGAGAAATGTAGAATCGGTTGAACGACAAAGCCTAACTGAAGAACTTTTTCGCCTTCGCGAGGAAAGACTCATGCAAAGGAGAATTCTGATCACCACAGGTGTCGCAGAACTCTTTCAACTTCTCTTTCTGATCGGAGCTGAGTTTAGTCGGCACTTCCACCTGCACAGTGACATGCAAATCGCCTTTGCGGCCCGTGCCAAGGTCTTGAATACCCTTGCCACGCAAGCGGAAGGTTGTCCCACTCTGAGTGCCACCAGGCACTTTCACCGTGGCCTTACCTTCAAGTGTCGGCACCACTAGCTCGCCACCCAAAGTAGCTTGGCCAAAGGACACAGGCACTTCGCAGTATAGATCCTCATCATCGCGCTCAAAGATAGCATGCTCTTTGATATGAATCACTACATACAAATCGCCTGAGGCACCTCCGCGAACGCCAGCATCGCCGTTGTTGCTCGAACGCAGGCGGGAACCCTCATTGATACCAGAAGGAATGCGCAACTTGATGCGAGTAGTTTCTTTGACCCGACCTTCGCCCCGACAGTTCTTGCAAGGTTCCGAGATAATCTGTCCGGTGCCTCGACAATCGGAGCAAGTCTGTTGCACCTGGAAGAATCCGCGCGACGAAATAACTTGCCCACTACCACCGCAAGTACGGCAACTCACAATCTTACCCCGGGCACCAACACCGGTCCCCGAGCAAATACCACAAGAGACTAATTTTTCGATTTCTAACGCTTTCTCAGCTCCAGCGGCTGCTTCTTCCAGACTGATCTGCAGATCATAGCGCAAATCTGAACCACGTTGACGTCCCCGTGAATCCCGACTGCGACCACCGCCACCACCGAAGAATTCTTCGAAGATGCCGCCAGCAGCACCGCCGCCGCCGCCACCTCCACTGAAAACTTCGCGAAAGATATCAAAGGGATCTCCAGTGCCTGCTCGACCACCACCACCTCCACCTGCTTCGAAAGCGGCATGTCCGTAGCGATCATACGCAGCGCGCTTCTGGTCATCCATCAAGATCTCATAGGCTTCCCCTATTTTCTTGAAATGCTCTTCTGCTGCTGGGTCATCCGGATTCTTATCTGGATGGTATTTTACCGCCAACTTGCGATAGGATTTTTTGAGCTGATCGGAAGTGGCCGTGCGATCGACGCCCAGCAACTCGTAATAGTCTTGTTTGTCAGCCATGCTGTATTAGTGGGCTAAATGTTATGCGGGGTCGGATCCCTTCGATACCACTACATTTGAGGCTCGCACGAGGCGATCACCTATCTTATAGCCTCGGCGAATCACTTTGAGTATCACGCCTTCGGGCACTTCGGCATCGAATTCTTGAGCTACGGCTTCATGCACATTTGGATCAAAAGCACTACCAGCATCGGCGGGCACCGTGCTGATATTATGATTTTGGAGAAAATCTTCGAATTGCTTGAGCACCATTTCCATACCCATCAGGACACCAGCTGGATCAGTTGCCGAACGGGCCGCATCCAAGCCGAAGTGGAAATTGTCCATGACTGGCAACAACCCTTCGAATAGAGACTGGTTGGCGTAACGTATGGATTCCGATTTCTCTGAAGACATGCGCTTGCGGTAATTGTCCAAATCTGCTCTTGAACGTAGGGCTAGATCCTTCCAATGCGCCACTTCATTCTGCAAAGCAGTCACTGGGTCCGTTTCTTCAGCTGGAGCAGGTTCACTGTGGTCGGCGAGTTGCTCTTCCTCTGGATTGGAATCGGTTTCAGTTGATGCGTCAGATTCTGTCATATTGAGGACTTATCGCGTCCTGCCGTTTTTTCCAGCACGACGATTGTCATATCGTCCGATTGCTCAAATTCGCCCACAAACTCCTCGGCAGCCTCAAACAATCGATCCAGAACAGCATCAGCTCCTTTATGGGCGTAGCGGCTAAAAGTCTCGCAAATACGCTCCAGGCCAAATTCATCCCCTTCTGCATTCAGCGCCTCATTCAACCCATCGGTATAAAGAAGAATCGTATCCCCTGTAGCCATCTGCACCTTCAAATCACCGGTCACCCGCTCAAACGCAGGCCCTTCATCAACACCAACAGCAAGCCCAGGAGGCGCCAGTTCCTCGATTTCCCGAGATGCTGCCCGGTAGATTAATGGCGGATCATGCCCTGCACGTGACATCGTCACTTCTGAAAAATCTTCCTTGAGAATAAGATAGACCATGCTGATGAACATGTCCTCACGGATATCCGGAAACAGGATCTGATTCACAGCAGCCAAGGCTTTGGATGGAGACAACCAAGGCTGCGCATTGGCTCGCAACACACTGCGTCCCATGGCCATCATCAGTGAGGCTGGCAGTCCTTTCCCTGACACATCGGCGACGGCGACACCAACATGATTGTTATCCAGTGGAATAAAATCATGATAGTCTCCGCTGACAATGCGGGCTGCTCGATTACGACCTGCCATCACAAAGCCATGAAGCGGAGGTGCATCATCTGGAAGCAGGATGCGCTGCACTTCCCTTGCAGTCTGCAATTCCCCCTCCAAACGCCGTTGCGCACTGGCTTGGCGGCTGAGCTGGGAAGTACCAAGGGCCAGCGAGCATTGGTCCGCCAGAGAACGAAAGACAGCAAAATCGTTCGAGCTAAACTTGCCTAACTTCTCCAGGACGACCAAAGTTCCCAGGTTAGTATCGCCGAAGTACAAAGGTGCCAACATAGCTGGCCCCGCAACCCGGTCATCACGAGATTCGGCCAGGCTAGCATGGTCTTGAAGATGGTCTAGGTGCATGCCTTTACGGGTGGCCAAGCATTCTCCAACAATCGTGGTTTCATCCAACGTCAAGCTAATAAGCTGCAGATGGCTACGCAGTTGCTCAGCATCCAAGGCCTCAACGGGTGTTTCAGGATTAGAAAACAGTGCGGGGCAACCAGGCGATAGCGCTCTAGGCACCAATTTGGTGCCCGATTCATTGACCAAATACAAGGCTCCTTCACGAGCCTCGACCACGCGCATCGCACCCTCCAAGATGTATTGATATAACTGAGTCTTGGTTTTGCTGCTTTGGAGAACTTCTCCCAAACCGTGTAGAAACGAAAACATCCGGTGTTCTTCAACCACAACCTCTTTCCGACGTTCATTGAGCGTGGCAATCGCTTTACGCTGTTTCCAAACGATAATGCCTAGCATACCTGCAACTAAGGCGAAGAGAGAAGCGGCGTAGACCATGTTGCTAGTGTGGCAACTCCGCTAGTCAGACTCACTGCTTGAAGCGAGTTCTTCTTGAAGGTAGTGGATAACGTCATGAAAGCGCGCGGCATTCTCTGGCTGAGCTGCTGCCAAAGCCTCATGTGCATCGAGCATCACTGCGGCAGTTTCTCGCTTACCATAATTGGCCGCTTCGGATACCGTTAGAAGTTGGTCAATCTCCTTACGTTGATCTCCCCAACGTTCGCTCCGTTCATCCACAGACAACACAAGGTCCAAACCGAGATTCTTCATCAACTGCACGTTCCGGGCGTTGGCATTGATGACATCAAATAATCCATTCTCAGACTTAGCCACGTTACGCGAGACGGCTAACAAAGTTCCCATGAAGGTGGAATCCATGCATTGGCAATTCTCCAGATCGAGGACAAAGCGAACTCTGCCCTGACTTAACTCATGGGTCGCAAATTCACGCAAATGCGGACTAACAGAATACGAACCTCTACCTTCGACCCGAATCCAGGTCAGGTCTCCGATGACGGCATAAAATATGGGCGATTGGTTATTCACAGGCGACCTTTTGAAACACTAACCGCTTGAAGACACCGGTCAACCTGTTGTCACTTCCAAAGGAAGGAACGCATCACATCGATTTCCTTGCCGTCACGCCAAACGGAAGCTCGCCAGGCTACGACACGGCCGTGTTGGCGATAAGAATCACCACTGACCCGCAATAGTGTCGCGTTGCGTTCACGAACTCTTGGGATCACCTGATCTATATGAAACACCTTTTCGCCGGTGCCAATCTGGCGGTAGTCAAAACGTATCGTTACTGGCCCAGCCATCGGCTTGGCGGAAGTCCAGAATAGGGCATAATAATGCCCAAGCCGTTGCTGTTGATCCGCTTCGGTTACGGCTCCGTATAGCAGATGCTCCCGCTCAAAGCGTATCATAGGATCGATCGACATAGATTCACGATCAATCTCATTGAGATGATAGTACTTTACCTTGGTTATCTCAGTCATGACCGGCGTACTCGCACAACTTCCTAGCAGCCACACCAGGCTCAAGAGTGCGCCGCCTTCTGCCAAGCGCCAAGTGAAACGTGAACCCATGGGTTCCCTTAGCAGGCAAAAGCAATTGTCGTCAATGACGGTTGATCGAATTCCTGCCCCGCGAATGTTACGGTTAATCTAGTTCCCATCTGTTGCCGCCCACTCATCGTCTCGTCTTGTAAAAGGGAAGCTGGCGAAGCTTCGCATGAATTTGGTCTTTGCCGATTATCAGAACCGCATGGGCTTGTTCACTTGAGCCATCCTTCCAATAGTCAATGCGGCAGTGCTCTTATTAATTTGGGAAGGTTACGCAAGCTCTGCGCAAGCTCAGACACAGGAATACATCTGGTCAGAGACCTATGAATTTAGATCAAACGTAGGTGCACTCAAGAGGCTTGGCGGTGCAAGCAATACACAAAAAAGGGTGCTGACCATAAGGCCAACACCCTTTCAAAGAATCATGTAGAATCTCTAGGAACGACGGCGACGCGCAAAGGCGAAGCTACCACCCAAGAGAAGCAACAAGGCGCTCGAAGGCTCAGGAACCACATTCAATGTGAACGAGATCAATGAATCATCACCCAATCCACTAGGGAATTCGGAGAAAGCGCCCACAGAGTCACCAATGACGCCAAACGACATTGAGGTCAGCGACACAATTTCTTCACCGTTAGACCATGATAGCGAACCTGCAGGAGCAGCGAGACCGCCAGCATCGTTCACTACCACACCACCTGGGACATCACCAACAGAGAGGGCAGCAAGGTCACCACTATTACCGCCTGCCAGCTGTGCTGAGATGGCAGGGTTAGCGCGATCATCAAGGAAGACATTCAAATAGCTACCTGGGCTATTCGGAGAACCATCAACCCAAGAACTTGTCTGCAGAACAGCTTCAAAGTTGTTGTCCCCAGGCTGAAGTTCGAGGCTAAATCGCGTGGAAGCTCCATTACCGGAATTGACAAAGCTGCCACCGGTAGGGCGAAGGTAGGCATTCCAGCCTGGATTTCCACCAACCGTATCGGCGTCAGTGCGACGTGGAAGGTCACCAGATTGACCTTCGATCCATGGAACAGACACACCGACGAAATTGACGGCAGCCGTAGCCGACTGGACCGCTAACAGGAGCAGTGCACCTGTCGCGAAGAGAGAGAGCGGGCTTTTGATCATGATTATTTGCAAAGGTTATCGGATAAACCGCTGATTGTCAACAATCCTTCAGATCCGACGTTAAGTTGAGAGTAAAGAGGTGGGTTTTTTTAAGAATCGGGTGGGGCAACCCTTAAGCTACCCCACCCGAAGTTGGTTAGTCTTGGACCACACGGGCACGGTAGTAACCTTGCGCGTTTTGGGTGCGGCTGTCAATGATCTCAACAGTAGATGATTCATCAGCGAACTGAGAACCTACTGTTTTCCAAGAACCTGGAGTCAAGTCCTGTGAGAACTCCACTTCGTAAACACGGCCTGCAACACCTTCAAAGCTGATGGCAACACCATCTGCACTGTTGGATAGAGCGCCGATTTGGAAGTAGTCACTCCGATCGTTGGCATTCGTTCCGGCAATGTTTTCTGAAAGATCAGAAACACCATCGCTATCGAGGTCAGCAAGTAATGGGGCTCCAGTGCGCTGGCCAGCAGCAGACTTGCCACCGATGTAGTTCACGGCGTTCAGGAACATCGTTTCACCCGAAGCAGTCAGGTCATAGAAACCTGATGTTTGCGAGGTGCGCCCAAGCTCACGGCTTCCGGTGAGGAATGCTAGGCGAGGTCCTGCCAACACGTTGCCGTTGTTGACTTCGGCGCCCGCAGCGAACTCGAAGATCGCCGCACCACCGGCAACTGGGCCACCAGCTGCGGTTGCTAGCACCGTGCCACCCACCACTTCATCTGTGTTGAATGAAACGCCACGCTCACCTTCAATGAAGTTCGCATAAGGCTCAGCCAGATCAGCCCCAGCAAAGATTGGATGACTTGCGTCAGCCACATCCAAAACAACGGGAGCATCTGAATCAACCATGGTCCCACCATTGGTCCAATTGAGTCGGCTGCTACGGAAGGTGTAACCACCGAGATTCATGACAGGAGTCGTAATCTGGGTATTCCAGAACTCAGCTTCTTGCTGGTAGTTGTTACTGGCAACAGCGCGACTGATGATGATGAGGTCCGCGGCATTTAGAGCAGCAGCGTCGTCAGCAGTTGGGTCGTTTCTGGTCAACCACCGAGTCACGGTGTGACCATTGGCTGCAAGAAGGTCTGTGTAACCTTTGTCAGATGCCTCAGTGAGCGGAGGGTCAGCAGCGGCAGCATCGGCGGAGGCCTCATCCGTTTCGTGGAAAGATACGAAGATGATGTTCAGAGGAGCAGCACCCGCGCCGCCGCCAGAACCTGCCGTCGCATTCACCACTAGGTTATCAATCAACAAGGTCTCGTTGTGGCCACCCGTGCGGGCGACAAATGAGAAGCCGTGTGATGGATCACCCGCAAAGCCAGGAGTGGCCACGTCGGTGAAGTCCGCATCTACAGTCAATCCGGTGGTGTGGAAGCTAGCGCCATTCACTGGATCCCATGATGCAGTCACGTGGAACGTGGTGCTGGAATTTGGCGTGAAGTTCGCTGTCTCACCCGTTGCTCTGTTGTAGGCAACTTCGACGTTGTTGGCTTTGATACCAACTCCCGAGTCCTGGTCTGGATTGTCCCACAACCAGGTGTCGACCTGGAAGGAAACGTGATC
>MDTC01067532.1_pt1 | contig 13714 bp, 14 predicted proteins | sample 811181 | NCBI WGS metagenome assembly MDTC01 (sample SAMN05326644, study PRJNA326480) | marine metagenome | isolation source: seawater | place: Pacific Ocean: North | collected 2011
ACAAAGCTATAGATGCGGAAGCCGCAAAAAATGCGGCAGACAAAGCTATAGATGCGGAAGCCGCAAAAAATGCAGCAGACAAAGCTATAGAAGCTAATAAAAAATCGAAAGGAAATCCTCCTGCCTTACCACCAAGAACCAGACAGTTTCCACCAAAACCTACAAAAACTTCAAAAAAAGCAGTATGGACTTGTACTTTTAAGGAAGTTTAAATACGAGCAGGAACATTAGGTACATCTAATTCTCTTCGAGACATCATCTCTTCCATTTGCTTATTTAATTGTTCTGTTTTTTCACTCATTTGAATGCTACCATATTCACTTGTAGAATTTCCGGGATTCATTACCGGGTTTCCATATTGTACGGGCATTGATGGATTTGCTGGAGCTCCACCTGGCATTCTTGTAGATGGTGAATTATCATATTCGCCGCCTAAAGTTTCAAAATTATGAACCATTGACATTCCACCATCTCCTTTTGCCGATGTATCTATTCCCAAAAAAGAATAACCATCTGAAAATGCATTCATTTCATTATTATGCCATCCATTCGGGCCAACTGGTTCATCTTTTGTATTATTTCTTGTATCTTGAACTTGGTTCATAACCGGTTCCCTTCTTTCAAAAGTTGTATTGGGATTTGAATTTGGATTTGAATTCGAATTCAAAATTGGTTGCATTTTTAGCCAACCTGTTATTTGGTTACCAACGAATATTTGATTCGTCTCCCCGACTACAAGTGATGGAACACTCGTAATATATTTTGGTAACTTTTCACGAACGGCGGATGAGTCTATACATACATAACGCATTTGACTACCTACAGGTGATCTTTTTATCTCTTTTACAATTTGTTTACAATGTTGACAATAGTTGCTGTAGAACAATAAAGATATGGTCATTTCTTATCTTTTATTACAAATATAATTGTTAATAATTATACACAGCTCTAAACCATAAGATAATATGGTTTGCTTTTAATTTTATACTTTTCCACGAATTCTTTCAATATTTCTAATACTTTGTTTTTCATCATATTATCAATATAAATATAGAGCTTCTCACTCGTTTTATTAACTTTGTAAAATGTTTTTGATGCTCCATACCAATCTTTCATATACATCCAAAATGTTCTGTCTTTCTCAGTTAATTCAGTTATATCTTTTGAATAATTTGGTATATTATACTCTTTTGTACCGCTATTTAAAGAAATTGTCGCTGGATTTGATGGTAAATATGTTTCTGTTAAGCCAAAATCAATTAATAACCAATTATACTTACTATCTAATCCATTCGACCTTACAATATTTGATGGTTTTATATCATTGTGAACTATGAAATCACCATGTAAAATCATCAATTGACTACATATATCTCTTTCTAATGACTCATAATCCTTTTCGACTTCTTCGTTCTCACAATTATTAAGACTATCACCATATTTTGGTAGAAACATCATACAGCCGTCAAGTGATGCAAAAGAGCATATGTCTATCGAGTACAAAATATGAGAAAAATACAATTCACTCTTGTAAATATTACTTGGTTGAAATATAACCTTTATTATTCCACCTTTATAACACATCACTAAAACTCTTTTTGAACTTTTTAGAACACGTACCTCATTAAAATCAATACTATCTATCAATGATAGCTTATTTGTTAAGTTTTTATATATTGCTATTTGTTTTCTATCAAGAAACTTTTGTAATTTTCTATAATACGGATATTGTGGATCTTTCATAAACAGATACAAAATATTCTAAAGAAATCGAAATTTAAATGTTAATGCGTTCATATCATCCAAAATTTATTAATATCACAATCAATGCAAAATTACTCAGAACATATACTTAGTTCACTCAATTCACCATTCAATATACATATTCTTAACATCATCAATACTATATCATCATTAGATGAATCTAATTTAAAATGGTTTCAAAACCATTCTACAGACCCGTTTAAAGAAATCGCCAAAACTTTAAAAAATCTTAATCTTCAAGATACACTCCTTGAGTCTCCACATTTCTTATTAATTACAACAACAATTCAAGATTATTTAGATAAAACTCTCAATTCTAAACAGATTGATACACTTCCAGATAACTTGACAATTATTGTTCAATCCTTTAAAAAAGTTGTTTCAACATTTATAAATATCAATAAAAACAAAGATGGCACACAAGTTTTCAATTATGCACTCGAATTATTGGAACAGGCGATGGATCAAGCTGAACAAGATAATGTTAAACTACTCTTTTTTGATGTTATTGGTGATACTAATCGCGCGGATAAATTATGGAATCTTTTTATAGACTTCTCTGCAAGTATGTATGGATTATTAGCATCTATTCCATCTACATCTAAATGGAATGATATTGTTTCTGATAAAGATACTCTAATACATCTTATTGATAACTATTTAGACAATATTAAAGATGACTAATTACGTATATTGGATACATGATTCTCAAGAAGCATTGCTTCGAACAATCCTTGCTTTGTTTCTAACTTTTCTTCCTCTTCTTTTATCTTTAATCTCTTCATCTCTTCAACTGCTTCGTTAGTAATTCCACCTACACTTAAAGAATTTAGGTAGGTTTCTGAATTCTTTTCATTAACATAGAATTCAAAAACTATTTCTCCAGAATCATTCGCAATTGCAAATCCTTCTACTGGTATGTCTTCTTCACTCTGTTTATAGCTTACAAACTTACCGTTTACATACATATCTCTTAAACCAGTCACCTTTCTTTTTAAGTTTTTCAATTTCTGTGTTACATGAGATGGAGCAACAGCTACATGTAATCTATATGAATAGTATTTCCCAGGTTGTAATCCTTTTACTATAGCTGTTGCTTTACCTTCTTCGTTACGCATTAAACCCTTGGCACGTCTTGCCGAGTGAGTCCATCCAGACAATTCACACAAAATACCATGTGATAATGTATATTCAAAACTCTTTGGAAGTCCCCTCGCAGGAGAGTTTTCATATCCCAAAATAGGGTGATTCTTATCATTAAAATTATTTTCAGCATAAGTAGTTGGTGGATGCATTGGTGGACACCATTTTGTTAGTATTTTTATCTTTTTGACGTCCTCTCCTGGCGAAGCTTTATTCTCACATTTTGATTTTGAAAGCACAGACTCATCTGTTAGTGTTCTGACACGAGTCTCCATTTTATTACCAAAGTACACCTTACTTAATTCTATACATGACTCGGGCAATTTACATAAAAACTTCTCATCCCCTGGCCAACCAGCATTTACTGCCCAGTCAGGAACACCATCATCATCTTTTGGTTCTAATGTTGTTGAAGGAGCTACTGTTGTTGAAGGAGCTACTGTTGTTGAAGGAGCTGGTGTTGTTGAAGGAGCTACTGTTGTTACAGGAGTTTCTATTCTTCTAATAGATAATTTTGTCCCTGTATCACATTTCTCACATGTTTTACATTCACCACTCTTGGGACATGACACAAGACATACTGGACATTTTATAGTTTCTAATATCTTATTTCTTTTCTTTAAAACTTGAAGATTATAAATAACACCATATATTGCTATTGAAACGAATAATATAAGTATAACAAGTACAATTGTTATCATTAATATAAGGTCTATAAATATATTTAAGATTAAAGAGGATGTTACAATCCAAAGAGTTTGGGGATTTTGATCTTATAATGGAATTGATGAACGATGAAAACTTTCGTAGTTTATTTGATAGTCAATTCAATGATTTCTCTAATATCAAATCAATATTAGTTATCATGAAAACGTATGCCTATCTTGAAAAAAGATATATTCAGGAATATGGGTATAAACCATCTAAAGAATATATGGCTAATGGAATTCAAAAATTAATGAGAGATAATAATACGAGAAGATTCTTGGTTGAAAGTACCCGAAGTTTTATGAATGATACAGATACATTTGATGAAATTGTTAATGCCAATATATCTAATTTACCTCTTATTACAGAACAAAAAAATAATGACAGAGTTTAATGGATAAATTATTCAACAATTTTTACAAAAGACGTAACTTATACATTAACCAAAATATCGAAGATATTAAGACTAAACAGCAAGAATATCTCACTAAAATGGACAATATTCGTAGAAATATTGCTTTAATTATTAGTCTGCTTATACAGTTAAAGTTTCAATTAGAAACACAAAAACCCGATAAAAAACATCTTGAGTGTTGGAACAATATAAAAGAATGTACGAGTAAAATCAAATCACTTTCAAATTCTTCATTATATTGTGTTTATCGTTCTCCATCCAGAACAAATGTTAATACATCTCTTGTCAAAATTGTATCACCTACAGCTGTTTGTTCAAATATTAAAATACATAATTGTTATGACCAATTCATTGTCGATGACACAATTATATATGGAAGGGTTAAACCCCAATACATTGATTTACATGTATATGAAGACACTATTATCAGAATTCCAAAAAACTTAATACAATTACAAGGAGATACAATATCTATTCAATATGTTGATGTATTTAGCTCAAGATGTTCGTCTATGTATAAGTATAAAGGTATTGATAATGGTTTTGTTTTAAGATTACATAAAATTCTAAATGGAAACATGTCTCCAGAGAATATTGAAAGTGCTATATCAATAGGAAGACATCTCATTTCACAGTAAATGGATTTATCGTAAGACCCTTTTGGGGATTTGCACAAGCAAATCAAAGATTTGCGTAGGTGTCCTTTAAAAAAATAAATTAGATTTGTAATGAAGCTAACAGAATCTACAGAAGTTGCTTTAGTATTCTTAATTCCACTTTTTGCAGCAACAATATACAATAACTTCCAAAAAAAGAAGGTTATTGCGAATATGAAGGTTGTTTACTACAAATTTTTTGTTTTTTGTGCCATTTTATTCTTAGCTTCTCAAATATCAATACAAATTGGAAATAATGCTGCTATAGAACCAGTTATACGTGTATTTGGTGAAATTCTAATGGCAATGTTGGTTTTTGAATTCTTCCTTATTCCTAACGCAGATACTCATCCCGACGATATAGCTATTGTTCATACATCCATTCTATGGTTTTTAGGATTTATATTTCTTTTATTATGCTCTATGAGTCATTTTATGAACGTAGCTGATGAAAATAAGGGTTGGAATATGCATCCTATATTTGAAATACACAAAATCTCAAAAAAAGTCTATTCTGAATGTGCTATGCCTTCAGCTGATTCTCAAAATTTATCTATTTGTAATTTGTTTTCATATGTCCCAAAACAACAAAATGACTGGCCAACTCAACAAATAGGAAATAATGTTGCTGTTTAAATTATATATTGTCTTAAATCAATGGTATTAGACCAGATACAATGTCCCAAAAAAGGAAATAAAAAGATGGGAGTTAAAGTATTTGCTAAAAAATGGCTTCCTGAAATGGAAAAATATGCGGTTGATTACGTAGGACTTGGTGATCTTACAGGTACTACCAGTAAAAAAGAAGCTAAAAAAGCGACAATTGGTACTAATAAATTTGTTAAATTATCTGGAAAATGTGGAATCGCAAGTGATGCGCAATGTGTAGGTAAGGATAAATATATGTATTTTAGAAGTTATCCTATGGGATTTACACCTAAATGTATTAAGAAAGATGGAAAATATATAACCAGTGAGAAAAATCCTATTATTGGTGGTACTGGATTATTAGGTGGAATTCAAGAAGATTTATATACGCTTAATCTATCGGATTATACTAAAGCTATTGTAAAACAAGGGCCATTTGCATCTACTGATTGTATGTATGCCCGCTTACCTGTTGGTGATGGACTACTTCTTGGTGGCAGAAGATTTGATAATAAAGAGGATGTTGAACTTAATGGTCGAGGGTGGTATGTTGAAGAGCAATGCGTTCCACGACAACCTACTTTTGATAAAAATTATGGAGGAGAAATCTTTGAAATTCCATTTTCAGAAAGCAGATGTAAAGAAGAATTTACACAAAAATCTGAAACAAGAACTATCCCTAAATACATATATATACTTCTTGTGTTTGGATTACTTATTCTTAGTCTTATTCGTACTAAATACAACAAAAAAACAGGCAAAGTTTGTGTTTCTATTGGTTTAAAATTTATGAATTTCTGTATAATCAAATGTCGTGACATTTGGGACTGTTATTGGCGCACTCTTCTTCCTTTTTCTTTATTAGTAGTAGGCTACTATCTTTTATTAGCTCCCTCGAAAGTATGGGTTCCTGACTCATCTTCATCTTCATCTTCATCTTCTTCGGATTCGGACACCAATAATGAGATATATAGGGAGTAATACATGTTTACCTATTTCTTAGATGTCATTATTTCTGCCCCCCGTTTATCTAAAGCCAATTCAATCTTATCATCATAACATTTGACATTATCATCTTCTTCCTTTTCATACTTATGAATATTTACATTCTCTGAAATACGAACTTTCCTTTTATTCTGAAAAGTCCAAAACAATGTTGGTATTAGATTATTACTAACTAAATTTTCAACTCCTCTCATAATATCCATTTTCTTTGAATGAAAATCTATTTGAAATTTTAAAACATTCTTTGCAGACTCTATGTTTAAGCTTGGGAACATTGACACTGGTGTACTTTCATAATAAATTGTTTTCATAATTTCAAAATTTTGTTCTTCCTCATCATAATATATCATTGTAGAATCATATCTTTCTTCACTTTTTCTTCGAGACGGATGCTTTTGATATGATTTATCATATATCGCCACATACATCAATGATGAATTCCAAAAGGCACATAAATCATGATATTTCCATCCAAGACTTCTTTTTAAACTTACTAAATCACTATACGTCTCATGTGTTAATATATATTGCCACAACCTTTCTAAAACAAATCCTTCATTTCCACCTTGTTCGTTTGTTGATAATAACATTTTTAACAATTTTTCATATGATTTCTTTGAATTTCTTCTTATTGAACTACGTCTAACATAAAATATTGCACTCCAACAATACGGTATTATATTACTTGGCTGCGGGAACCCATTTGAACCACACATATAATGTAAATAATTCCCATATGGTATTGGGGTCTTATATTTCAATGTATTTACCTTTTCATCATGTGCAAAATCATGAAACTCATGTGTCTCGACTGTTTGTTGTGTATTAGAATCAATATAGTATTGTATTATTCTATTATTTTGTATGTAAAAACGATGGTCTGAATCGATATTTGGTGGTATCACATCATTATATCTCCAAGTTAATGTTTGAAAATCTTTATCTACATAATATCGTACTACATCATATTTCATTAAGTTTACAAAATCAGGACTATGATCAAATGGGTCTCCTTGTATAAACCATATCTTATCTGGTAAAACTTCATAATTCTCTATTATATAATCTAAATATGTTCCGCCTTCTCTTCCTATATTCTCTTTTCTTATTATCTCTATTTTTTTTTAAAGCTTTCTTTGAAAATGATATGTTCTCCGGTCCCTTATTAAATATTACTACTCTTTCAATCCATAATTCAGACTCTATTAGTTTATTTAACCATTCCAAATCTTCCTTGAATCTTGCTACTACAATAGTATTATTTTCCATAAGATTACCCTCCATATCAAAATATATATTATATCATTCTACGAATATAACCGCATTTATATCTCTAATCTTCTATTTGGTATTCCCTTATTCCAACTGTATTCTTTATTCATTCCTTTCCAACTACTTGGTATTACAAAACCAAATATATTGTCGCCCCAATTATCACATATATATTTTGGTTTATCTATCTTAGATAATTCAAGTGATGCTTTCCCTATATAGATACAAAAATTTAATCTATCATTATACTTACAACAAGCATAACACTTCATCCTCCTATAATCATAATACTTTCTAGGGACACGATTCCATAATGGCCATCTATAACTATTTAACCAACCTCTTCGCCAATTTCTCCTCCATAATTCACGTTTTTCTAAATAAGATAATCCTATCAAACTATTATTTACCGGGAGTTCATAATCCATGAAATATTCATTACAACATATACATTTTTTGGGTTTTCCATATGGAAATATATTTTTGTCATTTGTTATATCATAACCGGTACTATCCTCTCTTGGAACAATATTTAAATCTCTACTCTCTGTTACAAATTGTTCATGATATAGTATGTCACTATGTAAATATTCATCTATTATACTTAAAACATCACTTGGCAATTTTATAAACATTTGATACTATTAGTTTTCATTACAATTTTATTACATTTGTAATCTATTATGGTGAGTCGATTTGAAATGAGCTTCTATATCTTCATCTCTTTGCCTTAGTCTATAAATTCTATATTCTTCCTCCTCTTTTTGCTTTTGCTTTAATTCCGCAAATCTTTTTTTGTCCTCATCTGTTAATTGATGTGGAATTGTTCCTCTATTATCTTTAATCTTTGCAAAACTTCGTGAAACATCCTCATCATTTATTACAGCTTCTTCATATGTTAAATGGGGTGCCTCTAATGCACGACGAACATCTGTATACTTTGTTCCAGAAGGTGTTTCTCCAGAATAATCCTTTATTTCACCTTGACCTAATAATGAAGCATTTGTATTTGAAGCTAACTCTTCGGGTATTTCCGGACATTTAACCAATTGATATCTACTGGCATCCATATTATTTGTATGAGCCCTTTTCTGCTTTTCATAAACAGAATGAAAATTACTTTCAGATGGTCTTTCAGGTTGTTTTACATTAGATTCCTTCTGTAACCAATCTCCATATCCTACATCTTCATCCTTAAAAGCATTCTGTGTATAATACTGATTGAATACTGATGGATCAAATTGTTTATCAAATAAACTATCTGGTGGAGGTACTGCTAAATTTTCTCTTATGTTACTCCTCCTTGATACATTTATATTTGTTATACCATCAGGTATTGATTGTTTCAAATGGTTATAGCACGTTGTTAACATATTAAATGCTGTTGTATCACCATTATGTCTATCTGGATGTAGTGATACTGCCAACTGTTTGTATTTCTTATGTAACACTACTTCTGTATATCCTTCTTTAGGAGGCTCTCCAAATAATTGCGCTGACATTATATCTAAGTTAGCGGAAGGATTATTACGACTATTCGTTTTATCTTGATACCTTTTTTGCAAATCCTCACTTGTTGCTCTTTCTGTAAAATTTGGCAACATTCGTGGCATATAAGGTGTTTTTACAGAACCGTTCTGTAAAAAATCTTGATCTCTTGAATATTTCGGTTCTGGATTGTAATTTCTTCTTCTTGACTCAAACTGATTTGTTCTACGTATATCAGAATCTTCCGTTACTGGAGATGTTCTTCTCTTCTCGTCCATCCATTGTTTTATAAATAAATGGACTGATTCTTTTGGTATTCTCTCCAATACACGTTTTATTTGAGACTGACTCAAACCAAGTGCTGCCAATTGATTTACCTCCATAATAATTCATATGCTGTAATTTTTTATCTAATTTTTACGCAATATTATCAAAATATTTCTCACTAAATACAATCTCTCCTTTACCTATATCTATCAATTCTTGCTGAAATAATGTTACCGCTGTTTTTGTAAAGTCTAAAGTCTCAATTACGGTATCCAATCCACTATCAAATAGTGTTACTGCTACATTTGATAACTCTTTAACTAAATCGTCAAACTGTTTTATTCCCTCTAAATCTGTACTTGACATTTATGATAAATATAACATATTTTATCTGAAAAAATAATCACAATTTACACCCTACAATAAAATATTAGATTTCACAAAACCCAAATATTTAAATATGAACAAAACAGTTCAAATACTACTCTCTATAGCAGATGATGCCAGTCTACATTCTATGGATGAATGGGAGCAATTCATCCTTTTTGATAAACCACACTTCCTTAATCAACTGACATATGATATCTTTCAAGTACTTGTAGATGGATATGGCACTAACCTTTCCAAATGGGAATTAGCTAAATCCTTGAATATTGAAGACTCAAATATTAATAACAGACTCTTCTCTGTTATTAATAACAACAGCAAGACGATTTCATATGAAGAATTTCATGATTTCTGTGCACTTGGTCAAAAACATCATATTATATCACTCCTCAAAGAACTTGGTATATATAATAAATTGTATAAGGAATCATGTAATAATTCTAATATGGATGTCAATATACCCCTTACCTCAGTAGAAGAACAAAACGAACCAGAAGACTTAGTTGTTGATAAATCAGACAAACAAAGTTGTTCCGGTGATTCTACAGAACTTGATTACAAAGGAAATAATCCTGCTGAAAAATCTAATAGTAGATTTTCTCAATTCATTGATTGGTGTAACCAGTTATATTCAACTTTATTCAAAAATTGTCTTTTTTCAAAAAAATGAAGCATATCCGAATTATAATTTAACAATTCAAGCATAATATTAAATATGTCTCAAGAACCTTTACAGATTTATGACTGGGAAACCTATGATGAAGAAGTCGATATTGATGATTCAGATTCCAACAGCGAATCTGAATCAGATTGTGATGCTCCTAAAATTTCTCAAAACTTTGTAATATATCTTTATGCTCTTACTAAAGAGGGTGAAAATGTTAGTATTAAAGTTAATGGTTTCACTCCATATTTCTGGATTGAAATTCCAAAATATTGGAAACCATCGTGGACATCCATATTTGCGGATGAACTCAAAGAGTCTTTACCCAAAAATATGCGAGATGAATATATTGAAGAATATTCAACTAAATCACTCAGACCACGATTTAAATTTAGAAATAATCAGTGGGGAAAGACAACATTATTTATGCAGCTCGTATTTAGAAGCGAAAAAGCACAAAAGTATATATACTATCGATTAAGAGACCCTTATAGGGGTTCTATCTCTGGCTTGCGAAAGCATAAATTTGCTATTTATGAAAAGAATGTTCTACCCGTATTAAGATTTATTCATATACAAGAATTAAAACCGTCTGGCTGGATTACACTCGGACAATCTGCAATTAGAACTACTAAGTCCGCATTATGTGAAACTGAATTTCCACATAATTGGACGGTTCATTGGAAAGATGTAAAACCAGTAGATATCGAATCTATTGGTCCAATTAAAGTGGCTTCTTTTGATATTGAAGCTGATTCAAGTCATGGTGACTTTCCAGTCGCTAAAAAAGATTACTACAAATTGGCAATGAATATTTATGAAGAAAATGTTCGCTATCAGAAATCAAAGAAACGGACGAATCCTACACTTATTTCAATGTGGATTAAGGCAGCTTTTAGAGATTACAACCAAAATGAGAAATACGATGAATATACTAAATCGTCTATTCAAACTATTATTCTCAAATATCCATATGATATTCAAAATAAACTCTTTGATAAACTTGGTGACGAATGTTATGTTTGTTTAACAAAACATATTGTTCAAAAAACCAAAAGTAAAGAAATTGTTGAGTCTTTAAAGCAAATCCTCAATAGTTATTTGCCACCTGTTAAAGGTGATAAAGTTATTCAAATTGGTACAGTTTGTTACAGATATGGTCAGGAAAAAACAAGTATTGAAAGACATATTGTAGCTCTTGGTGGTTCTGATAAATTAGACGGTATTGAAGTTGTATCGTGTAATTCAGTGCGAGAAGTCTTTGAAGAATGGCTTAAATTCATGAAAAAATCACAGCCAAATATCATTACTGGATATAATATATTCGGTTTTGACTTCAAATTCTTATGGGAATGTGCCGAAGAGTACAATTGTCTGGACCTTCTTAAACAACTAGGACCTCGTAAATCAAAACAAAACAAACTTGTTGAGAAAACACTCTCATCATCCGCTTTAGGTGTCAATATTATGTTCTTCTTTGAAATGCCCGGTATCGTTACTATCGATTTATTGAAGGTTATTCAAAAAGATCATAACTTATCATCATACAAATTAGATGATGTTTCCAATGAATTTATTCATGGTGCCATTACCAAAATCGACCATCATGATGATAGTTCCAATTGTCAAATTACTTTACATACAGATTCAACATTTAGTCTACTAAAAGGACACTATATTGTTATTTTCAAAGAAAGTATAATTGGAAAAGAATTCATTTGCGGAAGAAGAAAAATTATTCATATTGTTGAAGATACAAGCATTACCCTTGAAGAAGGTGATAATAGTCAAGAATTACCTAATAATCCAAAATCATATTATTGGGCTGTAGGTAAAGATAATGTATCTCCACAAGATATTTTCGAAAAACAGCGTGGTACTGACACAGATAGAGCTATTGTCGCAAAATATTGCGTACAGGATTGTGAATTATGTCTTCATCTTATGCAAAAACTTGAAATTATCACAAATAATGTTGGTATGTCAAATGTATGTTTGGTGCCATTTGCCTTTCTCTTTATGCGAGGTCAAATGATTAAAACTTTAAGTCTTGTCGCATCAGAATGTCAAAAAGTTAAATATTTGATACCTGAATTACCAAGACCTCCTGAAGATACTAAAGATTCATACGAGGGTGCTGAAGTACTCGAACCTACACCTGCGATTTTCCTAAAAAATCCAGTCAGTGTACTTGATTATGGTTCATTGTATCCATCCAGTATGATTGGAAGCAATATTAGTCACGATACTATTATTGTTGAACCACAATATCAAGGAGAATCTGGAGCCAAATTATTAGAAAGCATGGGAATCAAATTCCAAGATATTTCATATGATAATTATTATCAAGTACTCCAAGGTAAAACTTGGGTTAAAAAGGTTGATGAAAAAAATCCAGTTGTTAATTGTAGATATATTCAACCTCCCATTGACCCAGGAACTGGAAAAATTGATGACACTAAACGGGGAATTCTTCCAAGAATCTTGATGAAACTACTTGCTGCACGTAAGGCAACAAGAGCTCAAATCAAAAAAGAAAAAGACCCCTTTAGAAGATCCGTTTTAGATGGTTTACAGCTTGCTTATAAAGTTACAGCTAATTCACTATATGGAGGAGTTGGTGCTGAAGTAAGCTCATTATATTATAAGGATATTGCTGCTTCAACTACTGCTGTCGGAAGAAGACACTTACATTTAGCTAAAGATTATGTTAAAGAGCATTATCCAACGGCAGATATTGTTTATGGTGACTCAGTCGTTTCAGATACTCCTTTGTTATTGAAACAAAATGATAAAATTATCATAATGACTCCTGAAGATTTATATAATCGATTTCAAAAGATTGGTCCATTTCAAGATGATGAATATATGAAATCATATACAGATTGTATCGGATATGATGTGTGGACTGATTCAGGCTGGACAAAAGTTAACCAAATTATGAGACACAAAGTTAATAAAAAAATTATTAGAGTATTAACTCATGGCGGATGTGTCGATGTTACAGAAGACCATTCGCTGTTAGATAACAAAGGTAATGCTGTTACACCAAACAATTTGGTTGTTGGTGACGAATTATTACTATCATTCCCAAAAGAATTTGATAATGTGAATTATAATACAAAGATTAGTCCAGGATTTGCTAGAATTTTAGGATTCTTTATGGGAGATGGAACTTGTGGATTTTATAAATGCCCCTCTGGAGATAAATCATCTTGGAAAATTGCAAACAAAGATATTGTTAAAATCAAAGAATATTTAGATTTATGTTCAAAAGAAATTCCCGAATTTGAATGG
>MDTC01018725.1_pt1 | contig 13712 bp, 16 predicted proteins | sample 811181 | NCBI WGS metagenome assembly MDTC01 (sample SAMN05326644, study PRJNA326480) | marine metagenome | isolation source: seawater | place: Pacific Ocean: North | collected 2011
GGTTATCGAGAGGCTCAGAATTTTTCTAGCGTCCATATTTAGTGTCGGTTAACTAAATTTGTAAACCATATATAGAATAAGTTAACCTGAAGACAGAATTAGCTACTTAAATGAGACAACTCGTTAGTTGTGCCGAGTTAGCAAGAATCAAGGGAGTGTCCAAACCCGCTGTAGCGAAAGCGATTAAGAGCGGGAGGATCGCGAAAGCGGTTGTGCATGAAAAAGGTAAACTGTGGGTAAACCTGGACTTAGCTTTAGAGCTTTGGGGAACAAATACAGCAATAAAGCAGGCAGCCGTCACATCAAAACCAGTGGTAAAGCCAGTTGCTATTACTGCGCAGAACAAAAAAGAATTAAAGAAGCAAGTTAGTGCGTTGCCTGATGACCAAATCCCTGAATATAATGTTAGTAGGAGTAGAAAAGAGCATTATTTAGCTGAATTAGCCAAGATCCAAGTAGCGCAACAGAAGAAAGAGCTAGTGTCTGCAAAGGATGTAGAGAAAAAGAGCTTTGAGCTGGCTGTAGGGATAAGGGAAGCGCTTTTAACTTTGCCTGATCGTGTTAGTAACTTATTTGCTAGTGAAACGGATGCAACAGCAATTGATTCTGTATTAAGACAAGAAATATTTAGTTGTTTAGAACGTTTCAAGGAGGGCGTGGCATGAATCCATTTGAGAAGGGCTTTCTAGATGGCATTATCCCGCCTAAGCCTATGACGGTTAGTGAGTGGAGCGATAAGCACAGATTATTAAGTAGTAAAGGTTCAAGTGAGCCTGGGCCCTGGAGAACTTCAAGGACTCCTTATCTAAAGGAACCGATGGATTGCCTTTCTGTCACTAATACCGATGTCCAGAGAGTCGTATTGATGTTTGGGGCGCAACTTGGGAAGTCAGAAAGCGGGATAAATTTTTTGCTCTACACAATAGATCATTGTCCAGCTCCCATACTTTGCGTACAAGCGAGCATTGATATGGCTAAGCGGATGAGCCGTCAAAGGTTAGAGCCTGCTTTTAATGAGACCCCAGTTATAAAGGCAAAAGTAGCACCGCAAAGGTCAAGAGATGCCAGTAATTCTATGTTTATAAAAGAGTTCCCTAATGGAATTTTATTGTTAACAGGTAGTAACTCACCTGCTGGTCTTCGCAGTGCTCCTGTTAGATACCTATTTTTAGATGAAATTGACTCCTACCCATCGGATGCGGCGACAACTGGAGGGGTTTCGGAGGGTGATCCTGTAGAGCTAGCAATTAAAAGAACATCAACTTTTAGCCGTAGGAAAATATTAATGACATCAACACCAACTCTAAAAGACATAAGCAGAGTTGAATCTGAGTATCTAGCTAGTGACCGCCGCAAGTACTGGTTGCCTGCGCCTTGCTGTGGAAAATATCAGACGCTTAGCTGGTCTCAAATGAAATGGGAAAACAGGGACGCTTCAACAGCTCAATATGAATGCGCTCATTGTGGCGAGAGATTTGATGAGACTCATAAAACATCAATGTTGAGGCAAGGGGAATGGAGGGCAGAAAAAGAAATGACAAGAAAAACAGCAGGTTTCCAAATGAGTTCATTATATTCTCCAGCGGGTTGGCTCACGTGGCCAGAGATTGTTGAGGAGTTTCTAAGGTCAAAAGAGGATGCTCCTTTATTTAAAACTTGGGTTAATACAAGGATGGCTGAGACCTTTGATGATTCCTATCAGTCACGCCTATCAGCAGAACAGCTATTAGAGAAGAATGAGAAGTATATGGAAGGGACAATCCCAGAGGAAGTTGTAGCGCTGGTTATGGGAGTTGATGTCCAGGGTGGCGGAGGCACAAAAGGGGAGAGAATCGAAGTGAGCACGTTCGGGATAGCGCCTGAAGAGCATATGTTTTTAATTCAGCATGACGTGATCTACGGAGACCCCAATCAAAAGGATGTATGGGAGGGATTAGATTTATTGTTAACGGGTGAATGGGATCATCCCAGCGGTGCAAAACTTAAGATTGATTGCTGTGCAATAGATAGCGGTGGTTTAGCGACTCAGGCTGTTTATTCGTACTGTAGGGAGAGAAAAGGGTTAGGCGTAATAGCTATAAAAGGTAGCAATCAGCAAGGTAAGCCAGCCATCGGGCGTGGAAGCAAAGTAGACGTTAATTATAGGAATAGACCGATTAAGCAAGGTTTAACGCTTTACATGGTTGGTACTGATACAATAAAAGATGTAATCTTTGCTAGACTAAAGTTTAATAATAAGCTGCATTTTCACGCACAGACAACAGAGGAATATTACAAGCAATTAACAGGTGAAAGAAAGGTTAGAAGAAAGAACGGCAAGGGATTGATTTATGAACAGAAGCCTAATCAATCTGTTGAGTGTTTAGACACTATGGTTTATGCCTATTCTGCCCTTAATCACCTCTATCAACGCTTTCCACGCTCTAAAATCTGGGAAATGTTCGCTAAACGTCTCCTAAAACCCGCTAATTCTTCTTCAGAATCACGTCTAAAATCAAGACAGGAATCTAATCGCAAGTCTTATGTCAACAATTGGTAGGGGTTTAGCATGAATATCCCTAGTTCCCTGCGTGCTGGTACTACGGTCACTTGGCGGGATGATAGTCAGGTTGATCCTTATGGAGACCCGTTACAAAGTACTGATTCATGGGTTTTAAAGTATTACATCAGGACAAATAGCGCCTCTGGCCTCACTGCTACGGGGTCAACTTATGGAACTGGTTGGCAATTCGATTTATCAACATCTGACACTGCGCCTTTAACGGCTGGAGATTATTTTTGGCAGGCGATTATTTCTAAGGGTTCAACTGAGTATTCAGTAGGCACGGGATCATTAAAGGTCTTGCAATCGCTGGCTTATACAGGAAGCGTAAGTTCAATTCAAGAGAAGACTCAAGTTGAACAAGATCTAGACGCTGTTCAATCTGCAATTAGGACTCTAGTTAGTGGGGGTGTTGCAAAGGAGTATTCAATAGGTGGTAGAAGTATTAAGAAATATGAATTAACTGATTTAATGGCTCTAGAAAGTCGCCTTAAGTATCAATTAAAGCTGGAACAGAAAGCAGAGTTAATAAGAAACGGTTTAGGTAATCCTCATTCTATGTACGTTCGCTTTTAAAAATCATGGGTATTAGAAACGCTTGGAGAGAACTATGGAGACCAAATCCATCAGTTTTAAAATCAAAAAAACGCTCTTTTACTGGAGGTGAAGTCAACCGTTTAACTGCGGGATGGACTACCTCAGTGTCTTCTGCTGATACAGAGATTAAAGGAGATATAAAAAGGCTTAGAGAAAGATCTAGAGACTTAATCCGTAATGTTGACTATTGCAAGAATGCAATGAGAGCCATAACGGATAACGTTGTAGGAACTTCAGTTAGGTTGCAAGCTCAGATAAGACAACAGCGAGGCGGCAAGCTTAACCAACGTTTAAATGATCAAGTAGAGACGGCTTTTAAGAAGTGGGGTCACGCTGACAGTTGTGACGTTAGCGGCAAGCTCTCCTTTGATGATATCTGCAGGAATGCTGTCACCGCATGGGCTTCTGATGGTGAATGCTTTATACGTTTGATAAGGGGCCGCAAGTTTGGTAACAGCGAGACACCGCTGGCCATACAGGTCTGTGAGGCGGACATGGTCGATGAGGATTACCAAGGTAAAGCACCTAAGAAGGGTTGGGAGTGGAGAATGGGCGTGTTAGTCGATGAATGGCATAGGCCTAGGCAATACGCTTTTTATAGTCGTCATCCTGGAGATACTTTATTTATTAATCAACCAACAGCAGAAAGAAAACATATTTTTGTAGATGCTAAAGACGTTATTCATCTTGCTACTTTTTCACGCCCTGGCCAGACAAGAGGAATCCCCTGGCTATCTAGTTCTATCCAGAGGATGCATCATTTGCAGGGTTATGAACAGAGTGAAATTATTGCAAGGCGTGTTTCGTCCGCTCAAATGGCATGGATTACGACTCCTGAAGGTGAGCTATCAGGTGATGATGTGGTAGACGAGGAGAGAGTATATGATATGAGTCCAGGGAGTATTCGCTATCTTGCGCCAGGGGAACAGATACACGTACCTAATTTAGATTCTCCTAGCGGTCAATTTGAACCGTTTGTCCGTGCAATGATCAGGGCTTTAAGTGCTGGTATTGGGGTTTCTTACTCAACATTAAGTAGAGATAGTAGTCAAACTAATTACTCTAGTTCTCGATTGGATCTATTACAGGATCAAGAATCCTTTAAGGCCTTACAACGTCAACTAAGGGAAATTGTTTTAGAGCCTATCTATAAGGAATGGCTAGAGCTATCTGTTTTAGGTGGTTCCTTAAATTTACCTAATTACACAACTGAGCCTCAACGTTATCAAGTCGCAAGGTGGATGTTTAAAGGGTTTGGCTGGGTAGATCCAATGAAAGAGGTTCAAAGTAACCAGCTAGCAGTTAATGCAGGTTTTAAACTTCAAAGCACTGTTTTAAGTGAACAAGGTTTAGACCTTGAAGAGTTTTTAATAGCTAGAAAAAATGAGATTGAGTTAGCTGAATCAATGGGGTTGAGCTTCGAGACAACTACAAAAGGTGCATCTAACGAGACTACATCTAAAGTAGAGGAGACATCTAACACAGAAGTAGACGATGGAGAACCAACGAGACCTGGAGAAGAGTCTTGAACAAAGAGACTTTAAATTAGAAGTAAGGGAGGTAGATAAAGAAGATAGAACGCTTGAGTTTCCTTTCTCAAGTGAGCAAGCTGTGGCCAGATCTTTTGGGAATGAAATCCTGGAGCATAAAGCTAAGAACTGGGATCTTAAGCGCTTAAATGATGGCGCTCCATTACTCTTTAATCATGATTTTTCTAGACCGATTGGGGTAGTTGAGAAGGCCTGGATTGACGAGTCCAAACGGCGTGGTTATGCAAAAGTGCGCTTTAGTAAAGAGGACTTCGCTTCCTCTATTTATCGTGATATTAAAGACGGAATTATTAGGGGGATTTCATTTGGCTATGTAATTAAAGATATGGAGCAACGAGGAGAGGAGACAGATGATATGCCTAGCTTTTATGCTACAAGCATCGAGGCATATGAGTTATCGGTAGCACCTGTGGCTGCTGACCCTAGTATTGGCATAAATAGATCAATAACATCTACTTCTGAAGTTAAAACGTCTACACTTGACGTTGAAAAGCCATCTAGTATGGCTAAAGAAGAACGTTCTCCGAACGTTTCAGCATCTTCTGATGCACCGTCCACTTCTAACACTGATGAAATGACCACAACTCCTGAAAAATTGGAGGTGCGTTCAGAAGCAGTTGACACCGAGAAGGTAGTCAAAGCTGAGCGTTCCAGAATCCAAGAGATTCAAGCCGTTGCCTCTAAGTACAACCTTAGCGAACTAGGAGAGCAGTACATTAAAGAAGGCCGCAACCTTGCAGACTTCAACGCTGCTGTTTTACGTGAGTGGAAGCCTGAAGCTATTACTCCTAAAGCTGATGATGCTGACATTGGCTTATCAGAAAAGGAAACACGTAGCTGGTCTGTTCTTAGAGCAATTGATTACTTAGCTAATCCTACAAGCGCTGCTAAGAGAGAAGCCGCTGCATTTGAAATAGAAGCTTCTGAAGCCGCTGCCGCAAAACTTGGCAGAGCCTCAAGAGGCATAACTATCCCTAATGAGGTATTCAGCAAAAGGGATATGCAGACACGTCCCGATACTGCGGGAGGAAATTTAGTAGCAACTGAGCTTAGTTCTGACTTTATTTCATTGCTCCGCAATGCGTCAGTGTTGGCTCAAACAGGTTCTACCATTTTAACCAACCTTTCAGGTAATATTTCAATACCTAGACAGGGATCAAGCCAAACTGCTTATTGGATTGGCGAGGGGTCAAACGTAACAGAATCAGATATCACTATTGAACAAATAAACATGAGCCCAAAAACCATAGGGGCCATGACTGACATCTCTAGAAAGTTGTTAATTCAATCTTCTTTAGACGTTGAATCACTTGTTAGACAGTCACTTGCTCAAACTGTTGCTCTTGAGATTGATAGAGCTGCTCTCTATGGACTCGGCTCCAGTTCAGAGCCATTAGGCCTGCATAATGTCACAGGCATAGCAACTGAGAACGTTGGAAACAATGATCCTAGCTTTGCTGATGTTGTCAACATGGAGTCTGACATTGCAGTAGCTAACGCTTTAACTGGTTCTCTTGCTTATGTAACTAGAGCCAATATTGCTGGAGCTATGAAGGTCAAGACTAAGGACTCTGGTTCTGGTCGCTTTGTTAATGAAGATGGAGTAGTTAACGGTTATCCCCTATACGTCTCCAATCAGGTGGAGTCTGGAGATATTTGGTATGGAGACTGGTCACAGCTTATTATCGGCTACTGGTCAGGTTTAGACCTTCAAGTTGACCCTTACACTGGCGGTGCTTCTGGTAACGTTCGTGTACGCGTATTACAGGATTGTGATACAGGTGTCAAGCATCCAGAGTCATTTTGTCTCGGAGCCTAGGCGTATGAAGCTTGAAGCTCTACGTTCTTTCGGCTTGAAAGGCGAAGTAGTGCAAGTGGGAGAGGTCGTTGAGACTTCTCCTTCTGATGCTCGTTTACTTCTTCACTCAGGTCAGGCGAGAGAAGCCGTAATTTGTGAGGTTCCAACTGAGGAGCCTAAGCCTAAAGCAAAAAAAGCAACTCCTAAACCTAAAAAACCTACAACAACAGGTACTAACGAATGACTATCCAAAACCTCGGTTCTAAAGGAACCGCAGTAGACATCTTACCTAATGATGTTCTTGCCTCAACTGGAAACGGTTCAGGCGTAGACTTACAAGGCTATGAAGGCGATGCCGCCTTTATCTTCTCAGCAGAAGCTGGAGGATCTGGCGTAACAGTAGCTATGAAGATCCAAGAAAGCGCAGACAACTCAAGTTGGTCTGACGTTACAGATGGTGGCTTCACTACAACAAGTGCAAACACCGCAGCATTTGAGCAGATCGCTTTAAACGTCTCTGATCTAAAGAGATATGTTAGAGCCGCTTCTACTGTTGCAGGCGGAACAGGCACTGGCGCAGTTAATGTCACTGCTTACGCTTCTAAGAAGTACACAACATAATAGTTAAGTGTCATTCGCTGATGACTTAGCTGGAATGTTAGATGGACCCTTTGGTGTTTCTTGCACTTCTGGGTCCACTACTTCTAATGGGATATTGAATGAGCCAACGGCTATGGCTATGGGAGATCAAATAGTATATAGCGACTATGAATTGATTTGTAAGGCTGCTGACTTTGGAACATTAGTCGCAGGGGATAGCATCACGGTAGGCGGCACAGCTTATACAGTAAGAGCTAACGAACGTGGCTTAGATTCATTAGAAGCAAGGCTTTCACTTAGCAAGACTTAGCAATGACAACAAAAAGAGAATCAATCTTAGCGCAAATAAAAACTGTTTTAGCTGGTACCGCTGGAGGCGTTGGAACTAGAATCTACAGAGAAAGGACTACTCCGATCTCTAGAGGTGAATCGCCAGCAATCGTTATTGAGCCAATTTCTGACAATCCAGATCAGAGTTTCTCTTTGCCTCGTCTTGATTGGTCTCTTAGTGTTCGTATTTCTATAATTTGCCGTGGCTCTGCAAGCTCTACACCTTATGAAGTAGCAGACCCAATTATTGAGTCAATGCATACAAAGTTATTATCTGATTTAACGCTAAACGGTCACGCTATAGATATACAGCCAGGAAATGTTGCTTTTGAGTTTGTTGATTCAGATCAACCTGCTTTAGTTGTTGGTGCTGATTATAACGTTCGTTATAGAACCTTAGTTACCGACCTAACTAGTTCATAATGGCTAAACTAAATTAGTCTATTATCTAAATACGTCTACTATGGTTGATGAAACCCTAGGACAAGGCGGTAGCTACCTACTTGATCCTAAAACTGGTAAGAGAACGCTCATTGAGCAAACTAAGCCAGCTCCTAACCCTGCAACTTTAACTGAGGAAACTGACGATGGCTCTACTAGCAAGAAAGAAGACTCTGATAGCAAAAACTGAAAGTAGCTATGGAGTAGATAGTAGTCCTAGCGGAGGAAATAATGCAGTTCTCGTAAGGGAGTTAGACATTACACCTCTAGAGGTAGACGAAGTTGAAAGAACCCTTGTACGTGCATATCTCGGAAATTATGAGACATTGCTAGGCGCACAGCGAGCAACAATGAGCTTCTCCGTGGAAATGGCTTCCAGTGGATCCGCAGGTACAGCAAATCAGGGATTAGGGGTATTCTTAAAAGCTTGTGGCTTTAGCGAAACTGTAGCTTCTGGAACTAGTGTTACGTATGCTCCAGTTAGTGCGGCGTTCAGTAGCGCCACGATAGGCGTAAACATAGACGGAACCAACCACCAATTGACAGGCGCAAGAGGAACTTTCAGTATTAGTTGTTCCTTAAATGAGATACCTACTTTTGATTTTGAATTTACGGGGAAATATAACGCCGCCGCTGCTGTAACTCAACCGACTTGCACCTATCAGAACCAAGCCGATCCAGTGCTCTTTAAGCAAGGTAATACTTCAGCTTTTCAGTACATGGGCAACGCCGCAGCTCTTGAGGCTTGGTCATTAGATCTCAACAATGAAATAGTCCATCGTAAACTAGTTGGCGGGACAGAGGAGGTAATGATTACCAACAGAGCGCCAAGCGGTAGCCTTACGATTGAAGCGCCTGCTTTAAGTGCCTTCAACTATTGGACTAAAGCCACCTCAGAAGCCACTGGTACTAACCAGTTTCAACATGGACAAACGGCTGGAAATATTGTCACCATATCAGCGCCATATACAAGTATGGGTGCTCCTAGCTATGGCGATTCTGATGGGATTGTCACTTTAGAAAGTAGCTTTACTTGCACTCCTTCAAGTGGCAATGACGAGTTAAGCATAGTATTCAAATAAACCCTACCTTTACATTATGTGAAGATCGTCTAGGCTCAGTAGGATAGATATTCTTTTATGTCATTTGTATTAAAACAAAGTGATACCTATTCCTGGGATGTCACTCTTGTCTTGCCTGCGGCTACAGGTGGGAAAAAGGAAAAGTCTACTTTCCAGGCAGAATTTAAACGACTTCCACAATCTCGTATTAATGAGATAGTGCGCTTAGCTAAAAGAATTGAGGTAGGTATTGCAGATGATGATGAGTTTTTAGAAGACCAAAACGCCGCTAGAGAAATTCTTTGTGGCTGGTCAGGTGTTGTTGATGACGACAACAAAGAGATTAAATTTAATAAGACAACGCTTAATCAATTACTGGAGCTGCCAACGGTAGCAAGCCAGATTGTGCGTGTATGGTTCAGCTCTCTTGATACGGCCAAACGAAAAAACTCATAGAGGCTGTTGATCACTGGTTTAAGGGTGACGATGGCCAAAGAGAAGCAGAAGAATTAAGAAAAGATAGTGAGCTATATGGGATTGAATTTCCTGAAAAGATGTTTGAGCCTAAAGTTTTTGAAGTGTGGCCAGAGCATGAAGAAGTTTTAACAATGTATTTAAGATGTTCTACACAATGGAGATCAGGGCCATCAGGTGTTATTGGTTTGGATTATGGGGTAGTGATTCAATTGTGCAACATCTATGATGTAAAAGACATACGTGCTTTATTAGACGATCTTCAAGTTATGGAAAACAGAACGCTTGAATTGATCGCAGAACAGCAAGAAAAAGCTGAGAAAGAAGCACAACGCAAAGCAAAGAGGAAATAACTTATGGCATTTAAATTAGAAAGCGCAATGCGCATTGTGGCAGATGTCACAGGCACCAAGGACGTAACAAAGTTAACTAAGGCAATAGAAGGGACAGAGAGAGCGGCTAAAGACGCTGCTGACGGCTTTAAAGCTATGCTTAGCTCTAAGGCATTCCAAGCAGCGGCAATAGGGGCAGCGGCGTTAACAGCGGCTATAGGTTTATCAACAAAAGCGGCTATAGATTTTGAAGAGAAGATGACGGGCGTAACCAAGGTAATGGGTGATTTAAGTAGTAAAGAAATAAAAGCAGTTAAGAATGAGATTATAGGTTTAAGTAAAGTTGTTCCACTTGCTGCCACAGGAATTGCCGATTTGTTCGCAGCGGGTGCAAGAGGCGGATTAAAAGGAGATGAATTAAGCGCCTTTGCAGAGGCAGCCGCTAAGGTCTCAGTTGCTTTTGATGTGTTACCTGAGGAAGTAGGCCAGGCAATGCAGGAAATAAGGGCTGCTTTAGATCTCCCAATCCCTAAAGTTAATGAGTTGATGGATGCTATCAACCATTTAGGAGATAACACAGCTTCTAGTGCTCCAAAAATATTAGAATTTATGAAAAAAGCCGCTGCTTCTGGTCAAGCTATAGGACTCACAGCAGAGCAAACTGCGGCTTTAGGTGCGGCGATGACTTCAGTTGGAACTGAGGCACCTATAGCAGCTACAGCAATGAGAAATTTGGCACAAAGATTGTCGGCGGGTCAAAGTATGACAAATAAGCAAATAGGAGCTTTAGAGCGTTTAGGGATAGCACAGGAAGGGGCCGCAGATATGGAAATACGTTTAACAAGTGAAGTTGAAAGAGAAAGTAATAGACGTATTGAAATAGCAAGAAATGAAACAGATCAAATTGCTAAAGAAATTAATAGACGTTATCGAGATCAAATGACGGCGTTAAGAGATAATTTAGATGATCAAAATTACGCAGTAGCAGAAGCAATTAGAGATAGGCATCAAAGCCAGATTAAAACTTTACAGCGACAAATGAATAGAGAACTAAGTATGGCTAGAGAGTCAGGTGTAAAAAATACTGATGCAATCAGGGATTCTTACGATTCAAGAATTGATATTATTAGGGAAAGTATGAGAATTGAATTAAGAGATCAGAGGAGAGCTGCAAGAGATCAATTAACGGTGGTCCAAGATAGAGAAAATGATAAAAAAGAAATTGAGTTAAAGGAGAACGCTAAACGATTTGCAGAGATACAAACACAAGAAAAAGAACAAAAAAGAATAGCAATAGCAGAGGCTAAAAAATTAGCTGAGCAATTAGCTAAACAAGTAGGCGAGAATATGGCTGAAGAGATAAATAATGATGCAATAGGAACAATTACAAAGTTATTTGAAAAAATTAATCAATTACCTAAGCCTGAAAGATTGAGCGTTATAACAGATCTATTAGGTGAACAGGCTGCTAGAGGTTTCTTACCGTTAATAAATAATATGGATAATTATTATGAGGCATTGAAATTAGTAGCTGATGGATCTGGAAAGGCTGGATCAGTGCAAAGAGAATTTTTAGCGCAATTAAACACAACGGCGAAACAAATGCAATTAGCTAAAAACTCAACTGATGCATTAGCTATAGCCTTTGGTGAACCTTTTTCAAATGCATTAAAGCAATTAGCAATAGCTATAACGCCTGTAATCAATGCATTGACATGGATGCTAACTAATATTCCAGGTCTTGCTCCAGCAATTGCAATTGTTAGCACTGCTTTTATTGGCTTAGTTGCTGTAGCGGCTCCTATTGCTGGGTTAGTAGCGTCAGCTAAAGCATTAGGTATTAGTTTTGCAGTCGTTGGGGCAAAATTTGCAGCGGTTAAAGGAGCTATTGTTGTTGGGTTAGGAGTATTAAAAGGTGTTGTTGTAGGCGTATTTGCTGCTGTATCTGCTCCTGTTCTTGCCTGGGTGGCTCTATTTGCGGTAGTTGGCACAGCAATCTATTTATTAAGAGATCAAATAGGAGATGTTTTCAACTGGATTAAAGAAAAGTTAAGCTCTTTTGTTCAAGGGGCAGGGGCTGTCATTGGTGGGTTAATACAAGGGGCGATAGCTAAAGGTCAAGAGTTAGCTCAATGGTTCGGCCAGTTATTACCTCAATTAGCTCAAGGCTTCACGACTTGGGCGCAGAATTTAGGGCAATCAATAAAAACATTCTTTACTAATATTGTGGCTTTCGTTGGTCAAGCTTTTTCAAATGCTATTAATAGCTTGTTGCAAAAAGCAAGGGATGCTTTTAGAAGGCTTTTAGCAATCTTTAAGAGAAGGAGAGCAGCGGCGGCAAGTAGTGGAAGTAGTGGAGGAAGTGGACAGTCAAGCAGGGGAGCAACAGGAGGCATGGTTTCAACTCCTACAACGATCCTTGCAGGTGACGCAGGCGGAGAATATTTAGTACCTGCTAATAAGGCGGCTGCATTCTCTAGAAACTACTTAGGAGGTGTTAGAGGAGCGGCGGCCATTCCAGGCGGTCAACGATTCGCAGAGGGTGGCTTTACAGGTAATGCAAATGTAAACATCACAACTGGACCTGTGACTCAGATGGATGGCCAGAATTTCGTAACTACAGGAGATATGACTAGAGCTGTTCAACAGGGAGTTAGTCAGACATTAGAGCTACTTTCTGGAGATATGCAGCTAAGACGACAGCTAGGGATGACATAAATGGCTAATACTCAGAAAGATCTGTTTTGCTTTATGGAATATTACGCAGACAAGACAAATGTTCTTGATGGAAGTAATAAAAGGAATCCAAGCAATTCATATCAAAATTTTTATCAATCAGCGCAGTCATTAGCGGGGATAGATTCGGATGTAGCTAGTGGTATTGAATATTCTTATTTGGCTTTTGATGCCAGAGGGTTTGGCAGTATCCAAGCCGCTAGCGTTGGTGATCTTCAAATATCTATTGCTAATACAGCGACTATCTATGACTTAACAGACACAGCTCTAACAGGGGATCGTTTAGTTATCTGTACTTTATACCAACAAAATGTAGGACAAGACGCTGTACACTCTGGAAGTATCCAGTTGGTGTCTAGATTTATTGGCACACTTGAGGTAGCGAGTATGAGTGATGAAACGGTTGCATGGAAGATAGCAAGTGCATTATCAAAGGGCAAAAGCCAAGTTCCTCCTAGAAGAGTAACCTCTGATTTAATGGGTCAATTTAGGTCACCATGAAATTTAGAAACTGTGTTTTTGCTGCTGATTGCACTATTGTCTGTGCCGATGGTACAGAAGAAAAAGAGTGCATTGGATTTGTAGAAGATAACAAAAGAGTTTATAAGACTAAAGCAGGTGTTGAACTTACAGGAACAAAAAAACCAACTTCAGTTGAGTTTCTAACTATTGCGGTTAGTCCTATGGAATTAGGAATAATTAATAGAGGATTGGAGGCCAAAAACTAATGCCTACTATATACCCTGGAATCCCTGGATCTGGTCGTTATTACAGCACGCCAAAGGAGAAGCCAAAACCTAAGCGTGCAGATTATCAGATAGTAGAGTTTACAGCTCCTGAACAGCCTAAGTCTCCTCCAGCTCAGGCAGTCGCAACCTTTGATGCCTCCATAGAGAACGATAAAAAGCCTCCTGCTGATTTAGGACAAAAACAAAAGATAGCAACTACAGGGGAAACTATACCTTTGGTTTTTGGAAAGCGTGTTTCTAATAAAGGTGGGATATGGGTATCACCTAGCCTTGTAAAGAGTGGAAGTGTTCTTTTTGAAGGTCGGTTTTTATACGCTATTTCTGTTGGTGAAATAGCAAGCACACCCGAAACACTAAATGCATTCGCAGGACTAAAAAACCTTAAGTTCTCTTTCGATACAACGGTAACTCTGAGTCATAAGTATTCAACGGCGGCGGCGTTGGCCACCAGTCCGGGCAGTTGTCCAGTTGCAGGTCAGGGTCTCTATTGCGGTATTGAGAC
>MDTC01096455.1_pt1 | contig 13711 bp, 15 predicted proteins | sample 811181 | NCBI WGS metagenome assembly MDTC01 (sample SAMN05326644, study PRJNA326480) | marine metagenome | isolation source: seawater | place: Pacific Ocean: North | collected 2011
CGGCCCCAATAGCTGAAATAGTTTTATGATTATCTGCGACCGGATAAACGCCACGTTCAATAGATTTCCAAACGATGGTCGCGCCTTGTGATATCACGACGTAACACGACCGGCCTATTGCTTGTTTACGTTTTGGGTCGTCGGTCGGTGTTCCTCTATGCGGACAATTTCCGCAAATAGAATAATCCGCGCCGGTTTTAGAATTCTCACAAGGTGACTTGCCGTTGTCGGCGAGAATATAAGTTTGTACCATGTCGCCGGTTTTGCGGTTCTTACTTGAAACCGTCGCCACAACGACAATAGGTGAGCCGTCAATTAGTGACGGTCCGCGATAAATGATCGATGATTTAGTTTGATTTTTCATAATGTAACCTTTCTTTTGTCATACGTTTGATAAGTAGAGATTAACAGAAACTAGATATAAGTCTACTAGTTTTACTGGACCTTAAAAAAACAGTGGTTCGCGTCGGTGTCGTGGATAGTCAAAACACCGCCAAAACACGCAGAAAACCGGCAAATGTACGCGCAGCCACACCGTTTTAGCCTTGTTATCATGTCCGGAACATGACGGACCATAGGCCAAAACATTAGGAAACAAACGAAACAAAACAAACGACCGGCGCAACGTGTCGGCAACGTGTCGGCAATCCGTCGGCGTGTCGATTTTTGCCGGCGATTTTTCCGCAAACAAAACTGTACCTGTCGATGCCAGGCGCCGGGGGGAAGTCAATTCGGGTTCAGCAAAAAACCCCCCATACGAATTGATGGCAATTTTTGAAAATGGTGGAGATGTCCGGAGTCGAACCGGAGTCCACAACCGTTTCCTCACGGCTTTACGGAGTGTCTAACCCTAATCATCCCCTGTATCGCGTTTTAAAGGCCGTACAGTAGCCATAATGCCCCTCTAGGCTAGTGACCTACCACAGTACAACTAAGGCCACTGTACGACGAATTATGAAGTTAGACCGGATGCCCCTCAATATCGTGTTCTGGATACTGACTCCATGCTAATTGGAAGTGAGGTCCGTCCTTAAATGATTTCCAATCGCCGCCCCATTCGATAGGAGTCTTCAGTTCATACGCTGCTTTCTTCACTGCAAAGGCGATTTTCTCGTATAATGGCATTTCCCACCGCGCCTGTTTGCCAACATACGCAAACAAGTCCACTGCGTGGCCTGTAAGATGACGGCTTTTCAGCGTAGTAGTAACACCCTTTTCGAGATACTCCTTCTGAGTCTCCAAGGTTCTTACACCTTCAGAAACACCGAAGTCTATCTCTGTAATTTCGATTGCACGTTTAACGACATCCACTAAATCAGGATGGACTCCGTCCAGCTTCTTCAGTGATCGAGTTGATAATGAATACATATTATTTCCTATCTGACATCCAGACTTCAGTTCTCTCACCGTTACGACGGACACCACGATTGAGCCTTGCTCCCGCTGTCATAAACTCTAGGAAGTCTTCGATCTCATCTTCTAGACGCTGGTCGCGAACACCTTGTGCAGCCTCGTCGACATCTTGTGCCATTGACCGCATGAAGTGAGCCACCGCACCGGCAAGGGCGTCTAGTCTGTCGTCATGTTTTAGAGAGCCTCTGTCTCTGGTTATGTGGGTTAATTGATATAGTAGTGAATACCTATGATCTTCCGCTCTGGCTTCTCGTCTTGCTAAGTCTTCGTCTATGACAAGTCTGTGTGCGCTAATGACAGGCTCTAGTGTATCGATGATACGCTGTTCCTTTTGTCCTTTAGCCCACTCTGATTCAACGACGGTACATCCACCAGGCCACACGTTAGACAGGATCGGCTGGAACGCGGTGATCCACATGCCTTGCCCAAAGTTGGGCTCAACCTCAACGGTGTGTACATCGTATTTCTTTGCATCCAGCGCAATCATCATCATTGCTTCAGCCGGATCTGACGCATGACCGCCGACGTGCAACAGGTACATCATACCGTTTAACACACCGACAATAGCCCATGCAGTTTCGTCTGCCCCTCGACCTGATGGGTCGACAAACAAAACCTTAGACTCGTATGGTTCCCAATCACTGTCGACAAACAACGGTCGCAGAAAGTGGTCACCAGAGAAACCTAAGTTCGGGATATCCTTAATATAGTTATGCTTATCATTATGTCTGCCCCACTGTATCGTCAGTGGTGCTTTGAATACGTTGGCTGCCATAATAATAAGATCATGCTGACGCAGTGGGTATCTCTCCGCGTCTGACAAGCTGGTGTCCAGCATGTACTGTAGTGCGAATGAGGCACGTCCTTTAGCCTCAATCTTCATCAATTCATCATTACCAAAACGACTATCCGTCGTCTGACCGTACTGTAATTGTTCGTCTTCGAATTGTTCGACAAGATACGGCGCTAAGATGTCTACTTCTCTACCTGTCTGATTATCTGTCATCAGGTAGTTCTTCAGCTTGTCAGCGTTTGGATACCTAGCTGGTATCGTAAAGCACCGAAAGCCCATCTCTGTTACTAGCTTATTGTAAACAGACTCTTCTGTCTGTGGTGTACCTAGTAGTATGATGTCACCCTTACCGTGTTCTGTCTTAGTAATAGGAACGAAGTCAGACTGAATGATACGCACTATCCGTTGCCTAGCTTCTTCAGTAAGACTGTTACGTTCCACTTCTATGTCGTCGGCAATCAACAGCGTTGCACGACTACCTGTTATCTGACCAGTGATGCCTCGCGCAGCGACACTGTACGATTGCGACAGGGAACCGCCAGCTACGTCGAACTGGTCTGCCATGTCACGTCTGTTAGCACCATTTTCTCTTGGCCCTTCGAGCAACCATTGGACTAACTCCATGCTCTCTAGGATGCCTTTCGTTTGTGCTACGAATTCTTTCGACTTACTTCCGGTAGCTGATACGACAAGTATCTTCTCGTCGCGTGGGTTTCTCATCAGTCGCCATATGGCATATGCAGACGTAATGTATGATTTTCCAAGGGAACGAAAGCACCGAATGATGTCCTCACGCGGCCCTTCTAGAGTTACGCCATTGCGTAGTTCTGCGCTATCAATACCATGTTGCAACCGATGAGAAATCTCGTACTGCGCCTTGGTTGGCTCTGGTAGCCCCAGATGTTGCCAGACAAGGTACAGAAAGTTTCTAAAGTCTGTGTATGCTCCCCACACTTCTGTCGGAAACGTTGTTTCCCAATGTGGTTTTCCGTCAAGTTGAAGTGGGTCTAGCATATTACTTTTGTCCTAATAGTGACGGTCGTGAGCCTCTAGCGGTGTACCGTCTTTTGTTAATTCTTTTATAACCATCAATGAAAGCACCAACGCCGTTCACCACACCGGCAACAGCGTCTTCTTCCTGTCGAGGTAGCATTGAGTTCTTAGCGTCACTAACGGCCCCACTATCACCAGATGCTGTTAACGACTTTGTGCCAGATGAGCCTGATGCTTGTGACTGCATGTAGCTGGTTGCTTTAGTTTGTTCTGCCGCTGCTTTAGCTGGTGATTTAATAGCCATAGGATCTAAGACTTGAACTTTGGTTGGTTTACCAGCGGTTCCGTCACCTAATCCTGATTCAGCCATTATGCACTCCCTTGATCGAAAGGCATGACGTTCTGATACTTCTTGAGACTTTCCGATATCTTCTTCGCGGTCGGTAGGTCTTCCATATCTTCATGCGGTGGAAAGGTTTTCAGAAAGTTAGTCATTGCTGATACCATTGATGGCGACAATTCCTCGTCAACCAGAACCACTAGTTTCTCTAGCAGTTTATCTCTAAGCACTTTAGTATCAGTCATTTCTTCCTCTTCTTTGCAGTCTTTGCACTTCTTACAAAGTTAGCTTTTGTTGGGGCTCCCTTGCTTCCGGGCTTCCTCATTTTCTCGCCTGATCCCGCTTTGATTCTTTTCCTCTTGGCGTGGATATTGGCGTACAGTCCTCGTCTTGCCATTACTTACCTCGCTTCTTTTTTGTCGTAACCTTTGCATTAGTTTTCTTAGCGGCCTTCTTTGCGGCGCTCTTACCAGATGCGGTATAGGGGTACTTTTTTCCTTTGACATAAGGCATACATTTATCTCCTTGATTTTGATCCACTACACTTCCACCGCTTACGGCTCAGTCTGAGTGGGCTGTTTGGATTACGCGCAGCTTTAGGGCTCCGCTTCATTTGACCCATACTACGAGCGCAGTATGCATCGCCTTTACTGGTGCCGGGTCTTACACGCGGACCACCACCTTTTGCTTTACCGGCTTGCCCATAGGACACCTTCTTACCGGAAGCAGTTATCTTTACTTTTGCTTTACCTTTGCGGGGCTTCGTCATTTCGAAATCCCCTTTAGCTTTTCGAATGTCCTAAGTCCGGACATACCAAGCATTGCTAGTGTTAATTCTAGGAGAATGTCTGTACTTATTTCGGGCATGGCTACTGTGGACCCAGCCATTGCTACAGCCCATTGTGCCACCGGAAAGCCAATAAACACCCAGAAGATTCCCAGCGCACATGACCAGCCAATCGCCGGCCGCCAAGACGCCACAAACCAGTGACGGCTACCCGCTTCGATCTGATTTGTTTTGATTGTCTCTAGGCTGATATTTGTAGCATTATCCACTAGGTTCTTTTCGATATCCTGTAGTGCCTTTGCTTTGGCATCCTTATCAGGAATCGTCCTGTCTAGTACTTGTCCGACTAGCGGAAGTAACTGTGGTATTAACGCTGCTATCATTTTAGCCCCCATGTTTAGATTTGTATAAAAACCAAACGAAGTACGCGAATGCGACAAAGGCTGCGGCACAGAATATGCCCACAACGATTAGCCCCATTAATTCGATTAGTTCCTTTTTACGCTTGATTGCGTCTGCTTGTTCTTTCTGTCTGGCTTTGCGCCGTTCCACTTGGAACTTTACCCAATCGCCATGCAGACCAGGACGACCATAATAGATCATAGCCTGTTCTATTTCTTTCTGTTTCTGATTGACTTCTTCTAGAGCCAGAAAGGACTCTAAGTCATTCTTGTCTGTACCTTTGGCTTTATGCCAAAATGAGTTCTTTTCTTTATTAGCCTTAGCATGGAGTGAATCTTTTGCATCTACAAAGTTGGAAATCGCCTTACTTGCTGTCATCAGTTCACGACCATTTCTAATCGTAGTGGCTATAATTTTATAGGCCGCGTTGGCCGCTGCCAATTCAGCAAGCATATGTTTTCCCCCTTTATACAAAGTTCATTAATATCACTCCTACTAGTGAAACTACGGCAACCGTAGACGTCATAACCATCGCCTCTAGTCGCCACATTCTTTTATCGAGATGTTCCAATTTATCTTGGACGTATTGATAGCGTAAGGCACACTCCCGCTCATGTGCCTCAAGCTGTCCTTGCGTATCCATTACGGAATCTCTTTCTTAACAGCGACACGCTTTGCTTGTATCGCTGCGATGTCATCAGATGTTAAACCATCTGTTTCCACCAGCTTTTCCCACATAGCTACCACCAGTTCTTCGATACCGGGGTAAGCAAACATACGATCCATTTTGCGCTTCATGTCTGCGTTTTCCGCAACCATTTTTGTCCATTCAGCGTCTAATGCTTCTTTGGTCGGTTGCTGACCTTCGTCGTTCCATGTGATACTTTCGTATGTGTTTTCTTCACCTATACCCCACATTTTACCCGCACAAAGACTGTGCATGGCTTGGGCATAATCTGTTCCTGTACTCATTACACTATCTCCTTATGCGTACGATGTTATTATAAGTTCTGGTCTATCGAGGGCATTCGTGCCAGATGCACCCGCACCATTCCACCAAGTGTTAGTATGGGCTTGCATTTGATATGAACTGTTATACTCACGGGCTTGCATCTTAATTTGCTTTGGTGCAGTCCACGAAGTAAACGATGCATTGTTGGCGTTAGCAGCCGAAGCATTACAATCGATAACCAAATAGAACGATTGCTTGGCGTTACCTTGGTTACTTCCAGAGTAAGTCCAGTTTCTACTTGTTCTTCGATCTACAACTTCATTAGAGTCGATGAAAAACTTGTAGTGTGAAAGACCACTGTACCCAGTAGCTTTTAGCTTTGCATGGAACTCATAGACCACTCTTGTTGCTCCCGCTGGGGGAGTGTAAGCGATTAGCGAACCGGGGAAGTCTTGGAAACTAGTTGTGAAATTAAAAGCACCAGTGACATTTGGAAACGTGTAAGTTCCAGACAAGATTGTCTGTGAACGTCCGTCACAATGTCCTATTAGGCGTTCAATCATCTCACCCTGTCTGTATCCAGCGTCTACAAACTCCAAACCATTACCGGCAGAGTTTACTTGCAGTGCTTGTCCAGATGTTCCGATAGGAAGTCTTTCAAGACCTGACGCGCCTTTAACCAGTAAGTCACCTTGTGTGGTCATAATAGACGCGGGGTCGCCCCCTTGTGCCATTAGATCCCAAACAGGGTTATTTGCACTTGGCGCAAGACCTGTAGTCGCAATGATACATACATATGCTGAACCGCCGAATTCTACTACGTCATCCGGCGTGTAGGCTGACGCAGCGTCGTAGGTGCCGCGCCAGTTAAATTTGACCTTACCTAGGTCAACTGTCACTTGTGTCATATTAGCACCTCATCAATTATCCATGTATGCATACCCTTCCGGCTGTAGGTTTGGTTGTTATAACCCCTCGTCCATCCTAGATAGATGTAACCAGTATTGTTCAGTATTTTGAATTGAACTTTATATTGGTAAGTCATTCCCGGATAGACATCGAAATCTATAAACGGAAGCACAACATTCTCACCCTGATAGACATACGTCGCTGCGTTTGTGGTGTACATGTATGTACCGAAGTCCACATCATTATGTGACGCTTGACCAGTATAAGATTGTGTTAGCGATTTGACCCGCTCATAAGCCCCCCAAGTTTGTCCACCATCCGACGAAGCACGTCGCATGATTTTACCGCCTTGGTGTTTTGAGGAGTGATCCCAAGCGACATGCATTTTGAAATTATGCTTCAATACCACTTTAGATCCAGCATCAGCTTTAAGAGTAATTTGTGGTCTAAACCATTCACCTGTAGTCCAAGTGCCACCAGAACTACTGGTGAAAGGCGTCGGTGTTTGCGTATTATTCCACGTCGCTTCAGTGTATCCGGCTGGCATATAAACTTGGTTGAAATCATACCAAACGCCACTTGCCATCTGCGCCGCACTATTCACATAGCCTATTCGGGTTTCATTCTCGATAACCGTTTGAATGTGGTTAGATTTAGGCACATAAGCTAACGTTGCAGTCTGTGCTTTAGCCGTTGGGTTTACTGTAACTGTATTAAACGGATTAGTTTCCGTCATGTCATACAGGTAAACCGTAGGTGCGTTCTCTGGTATAGCCCAAGTTACGGTACTACCAGCCGTACCCTCTGTTCCGGCATAGGTTACGTTCGTGTTATACGCATGACTAAATACACTAGCTGTACCAAACGCGGTGCTAGTTGTTGCACCAGTGTTATCAAACGCTAGCCATGACCCACCTACCAATCCAGTAAGTGTAATAAAGTCATCACCTGTATGTTGATACGCTGGACGACCATTAACCAACAGAACTTCGTAACCATTGCTTAATGTGTTCTGTGTGATTGTAGCAGTTACGCTAGGGTCTACAGTAAGCGTACCGGTGACATATACATACGGATAGCTTGTGCCGGTGTATGTCGGTGAAAATCCACTATCGTTTACATAACTGTAAAGCGCTCTTTGTTTTACACTAGGCTCACCGCCACCGTTAGTTCCACCTAAAGAAGATGAGACTTGTAAGTAGGTATTGCCGTTATTATCAGTCACTGATGAAACATGAGTGTTAGCTTGCCCACCGTGAATGCCGTTTGGCAATGTGCTTAATCTAACCGCATGTCCTGTTAATGAGGCATCAGATCTATCAAACACCGCTGTATCAAACTCATTCGGTAGATACTCTGTTGTAAGCGTTGCTCCACCAGACACAGTTATAGAGTTACCCATAGCATCGCCATGCACGGTGCAGTAGTATCTCAGCCCATCTGGAGCATTCCCGGGAACAGTAAATGTAACTGTTGCACCGGCTGTACCTTCTGTTCCATTAGTGGTAATTCCGCTGGAATATGTTGCACCACCCGCGCCATCAACTTTGATTCTTAGTGGGTGTGAGGCATTTGTCGCATCGCTAACATCGAACACATAAGTATGACCTCTAACCATCGTAATAGCTGGCGCTACTACACCGTCTAGATGGAACTTATTTGTTCCGCCGTCTTGCGCTACAGTTACAACATAGGTTGTGCTTGTTGTGGCGACACCGTCAAAGTAAATACCACCATCACTGTATGTAAGATACTTAGTAACAGTAGTAGGCAGTGATACTGTACTTTTACTTGCTAATGCTTTACCACCACGTCGATCTGCTCCAGTATCAAGGCTAAAATCGTAATCTACTGGTAATTTCACGTTTAGACCGGATGGATCTCCAACGATTAAATCACCTTCAGATTCAATCACGTCTACACTTGTGAGCATTACGTCTGCGTCAGAAGGGTTCCACGGTCCTAGATGAAACTGCTTAAAGTAGTAAATATCACCGTTGTACCGCACGATGTCTCTTGCTTCGTACGGTGTTTGGTCATTGAAAACCCCCTTCCAATCGAAGCGAATTTTGCCAAGGTCGACTACAGCCATTATACGCCTCCATTGTAAGTAATTGAATTATAGTCAGCGTTAAGTTCGCTGAGACAGATTGATGTTTGTGCGTGTTCATATGCTGAGTTGTATGACCCATTGAACACCATTGTTCCACCGCCTACCGTGTACAAGCAAAAGCAAACCGGATTCAGTGTGGAAAAGGCTTGCATTAGCATAATAGACGAATGTCCGGGCGTTGACGCATAGTCAGTTTCATATGGTTGTGACTGACCATGTCTATTCTGGTTACCGGAACTCATCCTCATGTTCGCCCAATTGGCTGCGTTATCAGTACTAAACTGAACACGGTAACCATTGTTATGTGAACTTGGTTCACCAAACGTGTGTATCTCTACCTTGATAATACTGTTGTATTTACGAGGCGTAATTGAACAGCCATTTGTGCTTTGACCAAAGTAGTATCTGGTTCCGTTACCCACACTGGCTCTATTAAAATCGGTGTACTGTCTTTGCTGAATAACAGGTGCAACGACGTCAGGTGTTTGCCATTGTGGCGTATTGTTTCCACCTTGTACTAATACTTGATTTAATGCACCCGCTCCTAAATTTTGGAATGATGACCCATCATAGTAAAAGAAGTCACCAGCGTTTGCTGCGACTGAGCCCAAGTCAGATCCAAGAGCCATAACATCCCAGAAGGGGTTAGCAGCAGATGTTGGCGTAACGCCTGTCACTGGGTTCTTGGCGATGTACGACGAACCTGAGTAAGACACCACATCGTCTTTTTCATATGGAACTGTGTTAATGTACTGACCCATCCACTTGAATTTGATTTTACCTAAATCTACTTCAAACATTTAGTACCTCACTTTCAAATGACCGTCAGTGTCAATTAGGATTGTTATATCTGACAGAGCGAAGAACCATTCTTCATATTCGTAAGTAGCAAACGTGTTATTTGCAGTACCGTGTGTCCACTGTAGAACACCGTCGCTGTTAACTTTTAGACCTTGGAATTCAGTCTGTACGCTGGTGTTATAAGGTTGGAATACAGAACCATCACTAATCTTTAGTGTGTCTGTTTGGGTATCAAACCACATACGCCCTTCTAATTGAGTAGGCGCGGTGTCTCCACGTTTGTAGTAGTTATTAAAACCATTGATGTTAGTTGCAGTATCGCCTTGAGCAATTTCTTCGATAGAGTCGAGTGTGCCAGCAACTTGAGTGATTTCTGTAATCGCTGCACCAACAGCATTAATCTCTGTGAGACTAGAGTTAACGGCGTTAATCGCTGGTAGACTTGATGATATAAACCCTTTGTTTACAGCATCATCATTGTCGACCGGATCAGCCACGTTTTGTATTCGCCTGTTACCCCCTTCCCACTGGTCTTGGGCGTTCTTGGCGAGTGTAAGTTCCTTAACGTCGTTAGCTTCTTGAGCCAAGAAAAAGCCTTGTAAGCTATCTGTGTCTAGGATTTCTTCTGACAGAACGGAGCCTGTCTGATAGTCCACCAGACGCGCTGATGGTGATGTCTCTCTTGTGATGGTGACGATAGCATCATCTGGCGCTGGTGTGACTAGCTGGATACGACCATCCGTAATCCAGTTGTAATCAGTCGTATAAGTTCCATTGACTTGCACCTTCACATGAGATTTTTGAAGGTATGGAAATGTGACATCAAACTGGGCTTCACCAGCCGGATTGTCCACTTCATACACTGTTCTAGCAAATGCCATGTAAAAATCTCCAAAAGTGTGCGGGGGCGCGAAGCCCCCACTGTTAATAGTTTCCTAATGCTACGTCAGCCATTTGTTTATATAACTTGAACGGCAGTAGTTTATTTCCAACTTGTAGCATTCGATCACCGTCGCCATCTCTAACGGCAGCTCCGAAGTCAAACGCATCGTTTATCAGGCCACCTGTCGGACCCCCGATAAGTGACAGCCTGTTCTTCTCTTGTGCATATCTAGACACGTCACCGGCCCCAAATTGCTTTGAGGCTTCAGCAAGTGGTGTAGACAAGAACATTAAGAAGCCAGCGCGATCCATTGTATCGTAACCCCACTGTGCTAGTGAGCGGTCTTTAACACTGCCTGATCTCTTAACGTCTGTTGCTGCTACAATGCCGTAGCCAAGTGCGGTTGCTAGCATTAGCGATGAGAATGCTTCCAAATCACCATACGTTGCCATGCGTTGAAACGCCGGTAACATGTATTTATTAAGTGATACGAAACCATATGTCTGGAACTGTAGGATGGTTTTCCAGATATTATCTGACATCAAGAACGGTGTATCACCTTTTCCTGGCGTCATAATTGCTCTGGTTGCTACTGAATTCAGCGCAATATTTACAGCCTCATACGCTTGTTGACCGGCTCTACCTTCATTCAACCATCTACCCATATTTAGTTCGTAGATGCCGTCATCTAGTTGAGCTGCGTGTTTTTTCATCAGTCTTGCGACGACACGCATCTGGTCAGCGCCTAGTCCAAGGCTAGCCATCTCAGCGACAATTTGTTGGTCTTTGGCAGAAGCCGACGATAAAATCTCATCCCAACGCATTGCATGACGTACAAAAGTGTCTTGCATTTGTACCATTGCCAAGGCTTTCATTCTTGTGTTCCACCATGCCATTCCGGATGCAACGTTAGTAGCTTCAGACATACCGCCCATCGCACGTTCGAACGTACTTGTCGTAAAGTGTGTCTTTGTGCCATGTGCGCCGATACCATGCTGGAATTGCATAGTCTCAGCTTGGTTCATCTTCATAGTACGGCTTTGGTGTAAGATACGTTCTGACATAAGTGCCATCAGTCGAATCTCACGGTTACTCATACCGTTAAATGTCTGATTAAGTCGACGTAAGTTCCTGTATGAGAATGTACCCCAACCAGAAGTGAACACCACGTTAGACAAGTCAGCTAGTGAAGGTATTAGAAAGCCAGAACCATAGCGAACATAGTTGACCTGACGTGCCATAAGCCCCGCCCAGCCTAACATTGACTCACCATCTTTTGGCAAACCTAACACGCCTAAGTGACGTAAGACTGCGTTCTCGACATCTTTGATTGCCGTTTCCATTTGCCTTTCTAGCTTGGCAACCCGACGATTCTTACCAGCCCTACGAGCCTGATCAATTAGTGACTCATAGTCTTGTTTGATGTCTTTCTGTAATTGTTTGACAATACCTTTCTCAGTAGTGCCACCGAATATCTTACGCATAGCAATACGCGGTGCAATGTCAGAGACTTGCTTACCTAGTATGCCGTATAAGTCGTTACGCAAAATGCCTAGACGTTCAGCTTCTCGTCGTTGTTCTTTTGTCAAACGAATGTGACGACGTTTAGTACGACCACTTTCAGCTATAATCATTTCTGATTCAAAACCACCAAATGGGTCACGTTGGTTGTTACCTAGTTTTTCAACCAAATCATCGACATACATATGTAATGGAACACCAGACTCTAACTTACGCTGCTTACGTTTTAGCTTACCTAAAGTCTTCTTAGCTTTCTTAGCTGTCTTTGCAGTTTCTTTAGCCATCTTGCGTTGCATCTTTTGAAGATTTACAAAACGTTGTTTCTTCGCAGTTGCGTCTGCAACAAGTTCACCAAAGCTGATTAGCTTCTCATCCAAACTACGGATAGAACCTGTCTTTAGATTTATACGCATATCAAGCGCACGAATTCGCTCTTTCAATGTTGCAATACGTCTGTTTGATACAGGCTTCTTTTCTGCACGTTTTACAGCTTCGTCTAGAGCATCTCCTTGTGATCTAGCGAGTTCATTGTCAGCTTTGACAAGGTTATCTCTCGCAAAGTTGATGTCAGCTTTACTTGCCTCGACACCTTCTTTCTCGACCATCTTGTTTAAGGCTTCTGCTTCTTTGACTTCATTACCTCGTCTACGACGTAGGCTTGTTGTCTTAGCAGATACGTCGTGAAACTGGTTCATCCGCTCAAGCATTTCTGCTTCAGCTAGCTTCAACTCTTCAGCCGTTTTCTTGCGTTCGGCTCTTAGTTTATCAGCTTCAGACTTTTGTCTGTCACGAAGCCCCTGACGATACTTTAGCAACTTCTGTAGTTCATCGAGACTAGCGTTTCGTATCTGTGTCCATGACGTCCGTAACGCACGACCAGCTAGTGTAGCATCCCTTTGTGATTTCTTAACGTCCATCTCTGCAAGTTTGACTTCCATCTCCATCGCAGCTTCTTCGGCACGTTTGTTACCAGCCGTCCACTCTTCAAGTATCTCGACCTTTTGTGTGAGCCCTTCTTCTGGCGCTAGCTTTGTACCGTTTACGGTTACATCTTCTACGCCTAGTTTTTGAAACTGCGCTTGTGTCATTCCCCATTCATCAAGGAATTCATCAGTAGGCTTACCGCCAAACACTTCTAAAAAGAACCGTCTTGCTTCAGCCTCGTTCCCTCTAATTGCAGATGGGTTCCACAATTGTGCGTGAGCATAGGCATCCCCCAAATCTTCAAACTCGATTCCGGCTTCCCTCATTTCTTCAGCCAGTTCTCTGTTCATCTGATGGATACGTTTAGCTTGTCTGTAGGCCGCATCTAAGATTACGTCTTTTCCAGCTTCGCCAAATCGCGCTACTAGATTAGCAATCTCTTCCGGCGTGATGTCGTCGTGGGTTGCTTTCTGAGTAAGGTCGTGAAACTCCCACTCTTCAAGTTTGCCACGGTCATTTAAGTTACGTTCACGCGGTGTCTTAGAAGGACCATGTACAACGTCCTTGCCAAACTGTTTTAGACGACTGCCCATTTCAGCAGCCCCAGCCAGCGCTGGGTTATAGTTACTACCTTCCATACCAGCGAGGTCTGTACGAACACCGGTGTACTCTTCCCGCGCTTGTGGTAGCACGTCCATCTCATACTTAGCCATATACACTGTGGACAAGTCCTCAACGTTCATAACGAAACGCCCTTGCGTATGACCATGTGTGAGCATACCGCCAATATTAAACAGCTTTTCGGTAATGGTACGTCCAACGGCTGACTCTTGTGTTAGACCGCGCACCGCTGGGATGGCTTTACCTAGTGTCTTCTTCA
>MDTC01238011.1_pt1 | contig 13709 bp, 13 predicted proteins | sample 811181 | NCBI WGS metagenome assembly MDTC01 (sample SAMN05326644, study PRJNA326480) | marine metagenome | isolation source: seawater | place: Pacific Ocean: North | collected 2011
CTAATAGAGATGGCTGGCCTAAACCGTAACCCCATCTTGTTACGCGCATTTTGTTAACAGGGGAAGCCCGGCGGACGGTGCGTTTAGGGGAAGCCCGGCGGACGGTGCGTTTAGGTGAAGCCCGGCGGACGGTACGTTTAGGTGAAGCCCGGCGGACGGTACGTTTAGGTGAAACCTGGTGGGAACGAACAAATTTGGCATCAACATATGCGCGCCCAGTTTTAGTTTTGTAGTAAAGACCTCCGTTTTTACCTTTATGTAATTTTCTTTCCTTACCACGGACTACAACTGTTCCAGCCGATTTATGAGCTGGTGATTTTGTTACTTTACGAGCAGGGGACCGTTTAACTGGGCGTTTTTTCGCTCCAAAAAACATTGCTAAGCTATCAACCATTTTATTATAATATATACAAAAGAAAAAAAAATTAATTTATTAATTTAATTAATTTTTAAAATTTATTAATTAATTTATTTGAATTTTTAATTTTTAATCTTTCTAAAAAATTTTTTAATTCTACTTTATCAACTGATTTATTTATTAATTGTTTAGGTGGTCCATAATTAAAATTAATGAAAATTAAACGAACTTCTTTTAATTGTTCATCTGTATAATCTTCTAAAAATGTATATTTATTTAATTTTATTATTTCTTCTATAGAATTATATTTTTTAAATAAGGTATAAACTGTATTTATAGCAAGATTTGGCACATATGATAAATAATCACACCCTGATAATATACAAAAATCTATAAATTTATTAAATGGATATTTTAATTTTTCTAAAAATTTTTTTATATCTGTTTCTATAATATCATTTTTAATAGAACTTTTTAAAATATTATATCCGCCAAATGTGAATACATCTGTATCATCTGTTACAATATAGTCAATAATATTTAATTTTTGTAAATATACACAATATTTTTCTGCTTCATCTGGTGCATTATAATAATTTATACCTAATATATTTAAAAGTTCTTTAATTTCTTCTACGTGTTTTTTTGTTACATTAATTATTTGTTTAGATAAATTATTAATTTCTTTATCTATTTCATTTTGTTCAATTTCTGTTTTAGCTTCTAAATGTTGTAATATTTCAATCTTTTCATAAATTTTTTTTTTTTATATTTTGTCTTTTTTTTAATGTTATCTTTTTTTGCTCAGGGGGAACACCATCAAATATAAAAACAGGTACTATATTATTATTTAAATAATATTTAATTCTGTTTAAAAACCCTATTATATGCGAATTATTACAACTCTCATCTATATTTGATATGTGTATATATTTATATAGTAAAATACTCGCGTCAATTCCAAATGTTTTATGTTCATATTTACTAATTTTATTAACTGTTATACATTCTGGGCATGTTTTTTTAATAAATGTATTAAGACCTCTAATTCCCATTTATAGTATAAGTATATAAAACTCTTTAAATATTTTATTTTTTGTAAATTTAACTTATCTCATCAATAATAATACAATTATTTTGATTTATTTGTTCTTTATTAATTTTTTTCCGTTTTTCTTTTTGTTCTTCGCGTTTAATATCTCTAATTTTCTTTTTAATATATTCTTCATGCATTTCAATTCCAATATTGCGATATTTTTCTACTTCTTTCCAAAAGTTTGTTAATATAGGTATATTTTCATTTAACCATTTTTTATCTTTTGAAATTCTAACAATATTTAATTTATTTGTTTTTGGACAAAACTCAATAAAATCTGCTATATTTAAATCACAAATAAATAAATTTAATTGAACCTGTGGATAATAATATACTGGTATATAACCATCTTTAATGGGACGCCGATAAGGACATTTTACTTCTAATAAAATAGGCTCAGATTCTATATCTATTAAAGATTCTGCTATTCCATCTGGACTACCAGCTAAAAAATCATATTTATTATTATAATTACTACAATCTTTATGTACATCTGTATAACAAATACAACCAAAATTATGATTTACTTTACCTGTAATTCTACAATATAATTCAATTGCTGTATCTTCATATTTTTGACCATGTAATGTTGCTACATTACTTACAAATGGTTTTGGGTCATAACCGCATTTTTTAAAAAGAAGTTCATGAGGTTTAGAATAAGGATTTGTTCCAAGAACAGTTGCCGCATCACTGGATGTTAACTTTGTATACCTTTGAGCAAACCATTCGGGACTTCTTTGTTCATGTTGAGGTATTTGCAGTAATTTTTTAATTTTTGAATGTACCATTATTAAATAAATGTGTATATTCTTTAAATTCTTTTTTTAATATTATGAATTATAAATGTTTATTCAAAATTATATAAAAAAAAAATATATAAATTATAAATTAATAAAATTTAAAAAATTAAGAATTAAACTTAAACAAATTAATGATATTAACTGTGTTATTAAGATAATGAAAGAAATTAATAGATATTTTTCTCATAATTTTTTAACGACAGCAGATAATTTATTAAGTACAATTTACATTTGTTATTTAATCGAACCTCCGAATGATGTTGAACTTCAAAAAATATCTGAATTACAACAAATTTACAATAATAAATTAAATATTGAAGAATATGCAATAAATACTTTATGGTTTTGTATTATACACTATATTGATAATTTACCTAAAATTAAAAAACAAAATACTTGGCCATAATTTTTATAAAATTATTCGCTTTTTGTTTCTTTAATTTTTTTAACTTTTTTAACTGCTATACCCGGTTTTTTTTTGGTTTTATTTATATCTAATTGTTCATCTTCATTTGAATGTTTTTCATTATAATTTTTTTTATGATAATTCCATAGTTCTTTTGAACCAATTTTAAATTTCCGGTTTGGTTTTGCGCGATACCAAAATACACAATCTGTAATTTTATTACTTCTTGAAGTATTATCAAGTACCATACAATCATAACCTTCAGTGCATGAATTCATTACTTCTCTAAATGTATCAACATGTGGAAATATACCGAAAAAATTTTTGTATAATTTATCTTGATTTTGAATAATATTCTCTCTTAAAATAAATACAAAATCTATATTAGTTCTTAAATCAGGTGGTAAATCCATACAATATTGCATTGTTAACATAAATGTTACTCTCCAATGTCTTCCATTCATAAATATACCTCGAATATTTGGGTCTCTTATCATTTTTTTATCATACATACAATCATCTAATAAAACAAAGGCGTCATTATTTATATTTTTTTTTCCTGGTTCTTTTGATATAGCTTTTTTTTGACGAGTTATAATTTGTTGAATTACTTCAGATTTATATTCACTATGAATAAAAATATCTGGAATATAAGAAGAATAAAACGCATTCCCGTCTTCTGTAGCTGAAATAGCAACACCCATTGGTATTTTTCTACAATGATATAATATATCTGCAACTAATGTACTTTTTCCTGTTCCTCTTTTTCCAATAAAAACACATGTTGCAGGTCCCGCCCCATTTACTCTACGTTCTTCTATGAGTTTAGGATTAAATTTTGTTATTTGAAGACTCATGGTATAACTTATTATTAAAATTATTTATTATTTTAATATGAATTAACGAAAAACATTTATATTTATTTAAATACTTTCATTTGGTAATTTATCCCAATAATTATCTGTTAATATAGTTTCTTCTTTATTGGCTTTTATAAATGAAACTAATAGACTAATTACAATTCCAACAAATACAGATATTATTAAATATTCTAAACTAAATTTACTTTTATTTTCTTTTGAATCATCTGTTTTAATATTTAAATATGTTGATAATATATAATATATAATAAATGTACTTATTAACATAATACAAATATTTAGTGTATTAAATTCGTAAAATTCAAACATTTATTATTTATTATATTTTATTTATTTTAAAATTTATAACCTATAAATTAATATTTTACATAGCAGTTAATGGATTTGAAGATTTAAGAGTCATACAACCGAATTTAAATAAAAATAATAAACCAAGTAAAGAAATAATAACTATTAAAATAATATTTTTATTAGTACTAATACAATCAACACAATCGAATTTATTACTTAAACATTCTGTTACTTCTTTAGTGTTTTCATTTGCTAAACAGATTCTTATATTATTAATATAATCGGTATCATCCGGGAGCTCACCTAATTTATTTACATTTATAAATACTCCATTATCGCAAGAATACTTATTATCTACCATTAATCCAGCAAAACATAATCCAATTAAGATAACTAAAAATATTAATGTTACAACTTGAGATATATTTATAATTTTACAAAACTCATTAAATTTTCCAAATTTCATTTATATATATTCTTTTTTTATTTTTTTATTTTTATTTTTTTTTAATTAATTATTTTATTACTAAAACTTTGAATTGTTCTTTTTAATCCTTCTTCAAAATTTATTTTAGGTGTCCAACCAAGATCTTTAAGTTTATTACTATTAATTAAATATCTAAAATCATTAAAATTTCTATCACGTGTATATTCAATATATTTATTATAATCTTCTGTATTTTTTACTTTTTTAATTAATAATTTAGATAAATCTATTATTTTATAACATTCATCCGTAGCTATATTATATATTTCATTTATTTTACCTTTTTCAAATATTTTAATTATTGCATCAATAACATTATCTACATATATAAAATGTCTTTCAGTTTTTCCTTCTCCGTGAACATAACACTTATCATCATTTAATAAATTATTAATAAAAGCTGGAATTACTTTTTCTGGATATTGTCGAGGTCCAAATACATTATTACATCTAATTATTACAATTGGTAAATTAAATGAATAATAATAAGAACTTGCTAATAGTTCTGCGCTTGCTTTAGTTGCAGAATAAGGATTAGTTGGTTTTAATAAACTATTTTCAGTACATTCATCATTTCCTGCTTTGACTTCACCATATACTTCATCTGTTGACATATGAATAAATTTTACTATTTGTTTTTTAGATTCCGTTTTATTTTCATTATATTCTTTAACGCATTCTAATAAATTATGTGTTCCAATAATGTTATCACATGTAAAAGTTATAGAATTATAAAATGAATTATCTACATGTGTTTGCGCAGCTAAATGAAAAATAATTTCTATATTATATTCATTTAATATAAATGTAACTAATTCTTTATTTGTTATATTACCATGAATAAATTTATAACAATTATCTATATTTTTTGTATTATCATAAGAACAATAATCTAATTTATCTAAATTGATAACATAATAATTATTTTTAACTAAATAATCAACTAAATGAGAAGCAATAAAACCTGAACCACCCGTTACCAGCACTTTTTTTTTAAGATCCATATGTTTAAATTAGTAAAATAAAATATAATTAATATTTATAACGTATGAATATAATATATTTTATTTTATTCGGTTTAGCTAAATATACAAATTCGTTTGTGACAAATGCAAATATTGTAATACGGACGGAATTAGATATATTTAATAAAATAATAGATAATAATAATTTATTATGTCATTCACAGAGTTCGAGAATTAAAACGTTTGAAAGTTCATTACAAAAATTAAATAAAATTAACTCGCATAATGTATATGATTTATATGATTTAATTGCTTTTCGTTATGTATTTTATAATAAAGATGATTTATTAAAATTTTATCATCATTTTAAACAAGAAAAAGAAGTATGGTATATAAAAAATTATATTTCTACTCCTAAAATTAATGGTTACTCAGCTATGCATATGAGATATAAAAATACATATGAAGAATGTCCAATAAAACAATTAGAATGTCAATTATATGTAATTAAAGATTATTATGAATCAGTATATGGAAATTCAAAATATCATAAAAATTACACATTGTACTTTTAATAATTGTATTTTTAATAATTTGTTATTTGCTTTATTTTTAACGGTTTAGTTATATTTTTAGTATTAAAATCATTTGGGACGTAACTATCTAATTTCATATCATCATTCATAATATATCCATTTATTTTCGGATTATTTGGATTATTTTTATTCCATTTTTCAACTAATTTAATTACTATTTTATCTAATATTTCATAATTATTATTTGAACAGCAACATTTATCTAATTCTGAAGTATTACATTCGGGTTTTCCTAAATATTTTATATTATTATTATTAATAGCTGTTTGCATTTTATCATTAAAATCATTTTTTATATTTTGACTACCTTTTTTAAGCGGTCTATTAGATATATGAATACTTGAACCGGTTATATCTTCGGCGCATCTATGATTAGTAAATATTCCAATGACAGCCTTTTTCCAAATTTCATTAAAATCATCGGAAACATTACATTTTTCATCCCCCGTTATATCTTTAGTAGTTCCAAATTTATTAGGTATATAAATGTCTACTTCATTTTCATAATAAAAATTCCCCAAAGGATTACCCGTTTTATAAGCATCTAAATTATATAAAACATTATAATATGAATTTGTAAAAAATGCACCTAAATTTTTATCGCCATAAACTTTAAAAATACTTTTATATTTTTTTTTAATATTATTTATAAAATATTTAAAACTTGTTCTTGTATATGGTTGGGCATTAAAACCATAAGATGTTTGGTGAAACATATTTAAATTACTATTAATTCCATTAAAATTAATATTAATAGGATTTCCATCTATTCTAAATTCATTAAACCAACTATTTGGTGAAGTACTAGCATTTACATTTTTAAATTTATTATGAATTAAATCATAATCTTTATCAATTAAAACACCAACAGGATAATATTCGCTTCCTTGTTCTGTACCTATATATGGTTTAATCATAAAATCGCTATATGGATTATCTTTACAATAATCATAATTATTATAAATTATTTGGTTTTGATATGTATCATTACAAGTAGATCTTGCCTTTGGATAATAATTTATATTTTCATTATTATTAAATTTTTCTCTATATGGAGGATCATTAAATATTCCACCTCGCCCATTACCATACTGCGCATTAATCATTAAACCACACCCACAATCTCCTAAACCCTTACCTTTATTACTTCTAATTAATTCATTATAATTTTCTAAATCTTTAGTTTGTAAATAAATATTATTTTTAACTGTATTTATTCTACCCACAGAACCAATATCTGCTATTTGCATACAACCAATATATTTTTTAATTTTATTTACATCAAGTATAAACCCTATACTCATATTTAATACTTGTCCAGTTTCAGTATATGAAGAACCCATAAGTGGACCAAATAAAATACCAGGTGAATCAAAACTAATGTATGTTGTATCAAGAGCAAAACAAGTTGTATTATTTTCTTTTGCTGTATCTTGCAATAATTTATTTAAATTTATTAAATTCGGAACATTTAAATCATTTTCATTATAACATTGCTTACCTTGTTTAGGATAATCAGCATTTGGAATATCCAAATCAATTGTAACACCAGAAGCGTAAGAATTAGATATTAAACTAACTAATAATCCACCATTTGGGAGTCCTTCATTATCAAAACTAGTTGAATTATTATATAAACTTAATATATCTTCTTTTTTCCAAGAACTTAAATTTTGTAATGATAAATTTTGAGAAGGTAATAATGGTAGAACTGTTGTAAAATTACTAGAAGGTTTTATTAAAAATATTACAATTAATATAATACTAAATATAATTAAAAAATATGTTAATAAATTAATATACATACGTATAATAATAATATATATATACATATTTTTTTTAATATTTAAATATTATCTATCATAGCATTTACATTAACACCCTGATTCATTATTAGACATTTTATAAATCAATTAAATTTTCGCATTTAATTAATTTCTGATTTTTATTAAAATTATTAAAATGAATAATTTGTTGTTGATATTCAAAATTAATTGTTTGTAAATCATCGTATTTTTTTTTAAATTCTTCTAATTCTTTTTTAAAATTATAATTTAACACTTTTAATTCACGATTTTCTTTGCATTTTTTATCAAATGCATCTGCATAATTATCACTATCACCAAAATTATTATTAAAATTTTCAGTTGATGGTTCTAAACATAATCTTTTATGTTTTTTTGTATTAAAATGTTGAGCAATTAATTGCGAATATTTATTTGGTAAATATGTATGCCCACAACAAATACACCCAAATTTATATTTTTTTTGTAAATCGCGAATATTTAAATCTATTATAGTATAAGTTTCATCATTTATTTTTGGTTCATAATTTGGAATAATATTAATAATAGTTGACATTTATTTAAATTTATTAATTTTTTTTTACTATATTTTTTTTTTTGTAATAAATTTAAAAAAATTAATTTAACATTCTTTCTTACACCTTACAAATATTTGTGCTTTGCTTTTTATTATCTATTTTTTAATTTATTACAAAAAAAATAGCTACTTAAAAAATTGTAGTACTTTATTACTATAATATTACTTATGTCACCAAAAAAAAAAGAATCTATAGAAGAAACATATAAAAAATATACACAAATAGAACATGTATTAGCAAGACCAGGTATGTATGTTGGTGAAATAGCAACAATTACTTCTGAACAATGGATTTTAAATAATGAAGATAAAATTATTTCTAAATATGTAAAATGGAATCCGGGTATATATAAAATATTCGATGAAATTATAACAAATGCTTCGGATGAATGTCAAAGAAATAAGGGAGTTAAAAATATTTTCATTAATTTTAATAAAAAAGAAAATTCTATTTCTGTAAAAAATGATGGTTCTGGTGTTCCAATTACAATTCACAAAGAGCACAATATTTATGTACCTGAATTAATATTTGGAAATCTTTTAAGTTCTACAAATTATAATGATTCTGTTAAAAGAACAACGGGTGGTTTAAATGGTTTAGGTGCAAAATTAACAAATATTTTTTCTAAACAATTTATCGTTGAAACAGTTCATTCTGGTAAAAAATATATTCAAATTTTTGAAGATAACATGTCTAAAATAAATAAACCAGTTATTACTGATACAAAAGAAAAAGCTTATACAAAAATTACATTTGTACCAGATTTTAACAAATTTAATTTAAAAAATTTAGAAGATTGTGATACACTTGATATTTTAAAAAAGAGAGTATTTGACGTTTCTGCAATTACACCTAAAACAGTTAGTGTTTATCTTAATGATGAAAAAATTAAATGTAAAGATTTTTCAGAATATGTAAGTTATTATATTGGTTCTAAGACTGAAGCTCCACGAGTTTATTATGAAGAACCAAATGGTCGCTGGCAAATTGCAATTGCTTTATCAAAGAAAGATTCATTTCAACATGTATCATTTGTTAATGGTATTAGTACAATTGATGGAGGTTCACATGTTGATCATGTAATATTACCTATAATTAAAAAATGTACTGAAGAAATTCAATCTAAACATAAAAATATTACAGTTAAACCACAATATGTAAAAGATTCATTATTTGTATTTATTAATAGTACAATTGAGAATCCAACATTTAGTTCACAAACGAAAGATAAACATACAACACGTGTATCTGAATTTGGAAGTAAATTTACATTAGTTGAAGAATTTACAAAAAAGATTTTAAAACTTGGATTTGTTGATTCATTATTAGCTGTAGCTGAAGCAAAAGAAAAGAAATCTCTTTCAAAGACAGATGGTAAAAAAGTAGTTCGTCTTTCTGTGCCAAAACTGGATGATGCAAATAAAGCTGGAACAAGTGAATCTTTAAAATGTACATTAATTCTTACAGAGGGAGATTCAGCTAAAACAACTGCTGTATCTGGATTATCAGTAGTTGGAAGAGATTATTATGGTGTATTTCCACTTCGTGGTAAATTATTAAATACACGGGAAGCAAGCTTTTCACAGATTTCAAAAAATGAAGAAATTTTAAATATTAAAAAAATCCTTGGTCTTCAGATTGATACAAAAAATACAAAAAATTTAAGATATGGTAAAATTCTAATAATGACAGATGCAGATTATGATGGATTTCATATTAAAGCATTACTTATTAATTTTATAGATGCAGGTTGGCCAAATTTATTAAAAGATGTATTTATAGGAAGTATTGTTACACCAATTGTAAAAGTATCAAAGGGTAATGAGCAATTATCTTTTTATACACAAAAAGAATATATTAATTGGAAAGAAACAGATCAAGCAAAAGGTAATTGGAATATTAAATATTATAAGGGTTTAGGTACTTCTACTGCTTCAGAAGCGCGAGAGTACTTTCGAAATCTAAAAGTATTAAATTATGTGAATAAAACAGAAGAAGATTCAAATGCTTTAATTTTAGCATTTAAAAAAACTGAAGCTGATTCTAGAAAAAAATGGATTCAAACTAATACAGAAAAATTTGAAGGATTAGATTATAATACAAAATCAACTGTTCCTATTAAAAATTTAATTAATAAAGAACTAGTTTTATTTTCAATCAGTGATAATATTCGAAGTATTCCATCATTAGTAGATGGTTTAAAACCTGGACAAAGAAAAGTATTATTTGCTTGTTTTAAGAAAAATCTAAAAAAAGAATTAAAAGTTGCACAACTTGCTGGATATGTATCTGAACAAACGTCATATCATCATGGAGAAAATTCATTACAAGAAACAATTATTAATATGGCTCAAAATTATGTTGGCTCTAATAATATGAACTTACTACACCCAGCGGGTCAATTTGGTACTAGACTAATGGGTGGAAAAGATTCTTCAAGTCCGCGTTATATTTTTACACATTTATCTAAATATTCAGAAGAACTCTTTAATTGTCAAGATTTTCCGTTATTAGAATATTTAAATGACGACGGCCAAAGTATCGAACCAAAATTTTATGTTCCGACATTACCATTAATATTAATAAATGGAACAGAAGGTATTGGGACTGGATTTTCAACAAAGATACCCTCATTTAATCCAGATGACATTAAATATTGTTTAGAAAAATTAGTAGAAGACCCAGATTATGAAATACCTGAACTAACACCTTGGTATAGAAATTTTGAAGGATATATTGATAAAGTAGAACAAAATAAATGGGTATCATATGGTAAATATGAAATTACAAAGAATGTAGTTAAAATTACTGAATTACCAATTGGTGAATGGACAGAAAATTATAAACAATATTTAGAAAAGATTGAATCAGAGGAACGTATTATAACATTTAAAAATAATTCAACTGATACAAAGGTAAATTTTGAAGTTAAAATTCGCGATGAGACATTAAATCAATGGGAATATGAAGGAACATTAGAAAAAAATCTTAAATTAACAAGTAATATAAATGCTACAAATATGCATATATTCAATGAAAAAGGAAATCTTCAGAAGATGGAATCTGCTGAAGAAATACTTATTACATTTTATAGAATTAGAAATAGATATCATATTCTAAGAAAACAATATCTTGTAAATAAAATAAATAATGAATTAATTATATTAGACGCAAAAGTTAAATTTGTAAAAGCTATTATTAACGATGAACTGTTAGTATTTAAAAGAAAAAAACAGGATATTACAAAAGATATGAAAAAAATGGGACTTTTAGAAAATCCTAATTATGATTACTTACTAAATATGCCTATTCATACATTTACAAAAGAAACAATTGATAAATTAGAAAAAGAGCATTTACAGAAACAAAACGAGTACTCAGAAATTCAAGATATGAGTATTAAGGACTTTTGGAAAGAGGACTTTGATAAGATTAATTAAATTTCTTATATGAATAGTACATTTAACGCAATAAAAAATCTTGGCATATTCTCTTACTTGGTTCACAATAAGAAAAATATGGAACTTCATTACCGCTAGTATCCCATGATGGCTCCCAATTACTATTATATTGGTCTTTTGCAACACAACGTTTATTAACACCACCTACATTTTGATATGATAAAGCACACTGTGTGCCTTTTAAAACACTTTCAGCATTCAACTCGCTCCCGCTGTAAATTATCGAATTACATTCCTCATTCAAAGAAATCTGTAAGGGGGTGCACCATTCTTCATTTGAAGTTAGAATATTATAACACTCATTGCCACTGGGTATACAATGACTAAATTTACTTTTTTCATTTAATATTGGTTCCCAATTACTATTATTTTGGTCTTTTGCAACACAACGTGTACTAACATCATCACCTACATTTTGATATGATAAAGCACATTTTAAACCATTTAAACTATTTACAATTTCACTTTTACTATCACTTCCACTAACAGAGGTAATTGAATTACAACTTTTCTTATTAGAAAGAAGGTGTGTACATACTTGTTTATTAGAAAAATTTGGTAAATTTTCTATACAATCATATTTAGATGGTTCACATGTAGAATATTCGGCATAGCTATTATCACCATTATATAAATTATGTAACCAATTATTACCATCACTATCTTTTGCAACACACCGGTTATGTTTACTGTCTTTACTTTGATATGAAAAAGCGCACTGTATACCAGACTGTATATCTTCATTTTTACTGATTGAACTACAACTTTCTACATTTGAACCAATACATAGTTCTTTATTATTGTCACACTCATATGAAGATGGTTCACATTTAGAAAATTTACTATTTATACTAGAAAAATCGCTTAACCATATATTATCTTCATTATCTTTTGCAACACAGTTTTTATAAGTACCATTATTATTTTGATATGATAAAGAACATATTCGTCCTTTCATATTATTTAAATTAGGATCACTACTAGGCATAATCGAATTACAGCCTTCTTTTTCTGAAATCATATGTGGATAACAAAAATTTTTTACTAATGGAGTAGGTTTTGTTGGTTTTTTTGAATTATCAGACTTACTGTTTGATAGTAAGGTAAGTTTAGCTATAGAAAAAATAATTGATACTAAAAGAGTAAATATAGTTAAAATTAAATAAAACATTATAATATAAATAATATTTTAAAAATTATTTTTTTTTTAATCACAATTAGTGTAACTAGATTCACATCTAGAAAAATTAGATCCGGGCTCCCAATGACTATTATCATTTCCTAAAGCAACACAAGGAGATTTAGTATTATCCTCATTAATTTGATGTGATAAAGCACATAATACACCCGCACCGGGTACCATTTTGTTAATTGATTCACAACCAGAGGAACCAGAAAAATTTGGAGGGCAAAAACGATTTTTCCGGCAATTATATGAAGATGGTTCACAAGAAGAAAAAAACATATTTCCTAGGTTTTTATTGGAAAACCAATTATTACCATCAATTCCTTTTGCAACACACGGGTTAGAAGTACCATCCGAACTGTTTTGATATGACAAAGCACAATTTATTCCCTGTTCTGTATTTTTCATAGGATTATTGCCTATTGGTTGAATTGAATTACAATTATTATTTGCTAAATTAAGTGGGCAGTGATTCATTTTTAAGCATTCATATTCAGAAGGTTCACAACTTGAAAATATGTAATTATTCTTTGTTAAATAATTACCACCATTATTCCCCTTTGCAACACAACGATGATATTTACCATCTTGATTTCTTTCATATGACATAAGACACCTCGGAATTGCTCCATCCATGGTATTATCTATATCTTCACAACTTGAAACGAGATTATAAGTACATGGCTCGGAGGAATAATTATCTGGAGCGGGCGTGGGCGAGGGCGTGGGCGTGGGCGAGGGCGAGGGCGTGGGCGTGGGCGTGGGCGAGGGCGTGGGCGTGGGCGAGGGCGAGGGC
>MDTC01181232.1_pt1 | contig 13708 bp, 12 predicted proteins | sample 811181 | NCBI WGS metagenome assembly MDTC01 (sample SAMN05326644, study PRJNA326480) | marine metagenome | isolation source: seawater | place: Pacific Ocean: North | collected 2011
AATGGATGAATAACTTGAAGAAAATGATAATAGTTACTGGTGGAGCAGGTTTTATTGGAAGTAACCTAGTTAATCAATTAAATATTGAGAATACACATGACATCTTAATAGTTGAAGAGTCTAATACTTATACAAAAAAATTTGAAAATTTAAAAGATTTAAAATATTTAGATTGTATTGACAAAGATACATTTATTAAGGAAATACAAAATTCACCTCAAAATTATATTGATCAAACAAATTGTATTTTCCATCTTGGAGCATGCTCTAAAACAACTGAACCTGATAGAGAATATATTATGAATACAAATTTTGAATTTTCAAAAAACTTACTCAAATTTTCTAGCAATAATAAAATACCATTAATTTACGCGTCATCAGCTTCTGTATATGGTAATGGGATAAAATTTAAAGAGGATCCAAATAATGAGTCATTTTTAAATCATTATGCTGAATCTAAATTATTATTCGATAAATTTTATCGAGAAAATGCATCTAAAATATCATCTCAAGTTGTTGGATTAAGATATTTTAATGTATTTGGTCCAAGAGAGAATCACAAGGAGGGCATGTCAAGTGTTGTATTTCATTTTTACAATCAAATGAAAAATAATGGTGAAATAAAACTCTTTAAAGGTAGTCATGGATATGATGATGGAGAACAGAGAAGAGATTTTATTTGTGTTGAAGATACTATTAAAGTAAAAACATGGTTTCAGAAACATCAAAATATTTCTGGAATTTATAATGTTGGAACTGGCACAAGCAGAACATTTAATGATATTGCTAATTGTGTTTTAACCTATTTTGGTAAAGGGGAGATAAAATATGTTGATTTTCCTGAGAATTTAATTAATCAATATCAAGCCTTTACAGAAGCAGACATGACAGACTTAAAATCTAAAGGTTTTAATGAAACATTCACTACATTAGAAAAAGGCGTAAAAAATTATTTAGATTGGCTGTCTAAAAATACATGAATCAAAATAAAAAATTTTTGCTAATAATGCCAGCATGGATTGGGGATACTTTAATGTCACAGTCCTTTATCATTAAATTAAAGTTAGATTATCCAGACAGTATTATAGATGTAGTTATAAGATCTGACGTTGAAATGTTAGTTAATCTTATGCCGCAAGTAAATAAGAAATATGTATTAGATATAAAACATGGAGAGCTTGGTTTATTCAAAAGAATTAATTTAGCTAAAAAACTGAAACGTAATAAATATACAACATCTTTTATTTTACAAAATAGTTTCAAATCCTCACTTATACCATGGCTAGCAGGCATACCCGAAAGAATTGGCTATCTAACTGAATTTAGATATTTTTTAATTAATAAGGGTTTTAAATATACTAAGTTTGAAAAACCAATGGTTGAAAGATATTTAAATCTAATTAATCAGAAATATAATATAAATTTAAGACCAAAATTACAGACACATAGTAATTTTAGAAAAGAAAATTTAAAAACGTATGGGCTTGACGAAGAAAAAAAGAATATTGCGTTGTGCCCTGACGCAGAATATGGGAATGCAAAAAAATGGCCATTAAATCACTGGATAGATTTAGCAAACTCCTATAATTCTAACTATAATGTAATTTTTCTAGGAAAAGATATTTCTGTGAATAAAGAGATTAAAGAAAAATGTAGATCGAATAATATTAAATCCCTTATTGGCAAGACAAGCTTGCATGATGTTATTGATTTATTATCTGTTACCGATCTTGTTGTTTCAAATGATTCAGGACTTATGCATATAGCTGGGGCGCTTAATTGTAAAATAATTGCTCTATATGGATCTTCATCTCCATTTTATACGCCACCCTTAATTGATAATGATAGTGGGGAAGTGGTATATAAAAACTTAGACTGCAGCCCATGTTTTAAAAGAGAATGTCCTTTACAACACTTAAATTGTCTTAGAGAAATATCTGCAGAAGAAGTATTTAAAATTTCCTTAAATTATATCTTGTGAACCTATAAACTTCTGGATTTCTAGAATAGATTTTTTCATATCAATAGTTATATGTTTTCTAGATTTATTTAAGTCAGTAAAACTCAATCTTTTTTTGAAACTGTTGATAGTTTCCCATCGCAAACTTGTTGACGATCTTTTGTTTGGGTAGAAAGCAATTGTTGCTTTATTCAAAGCGCCAGCTACATGTAGAGGACCAGTAGATCCAGCTATAAAAATATCTGCAATATTAATATTATATATCATGTTAGATAAATCATTTGTTGGTTTAACTATATTTATTGAAACATCATTTATAGTTTTTTCTTCAAGTTCTTTTGCAATATCCCTATCTTTGTGAGATGTATGTATTAAAAAATTATAGTCGTCAAATTTCCTTAAGCCTTTGCATAAATCAGCATATGTATCTATAGATAGACCCTTTGATGATCCACCAGTACTTGGGTGTAAAAAAATTATTTTTTTGTTTTCTTTTAATTTATATTTCTCAACAAACTCTTTTTTATGTAATAAAGATTTTTCATAATCAAGTGTTAAAAAGGGAGCATCATCAGCATCTTTTATATTTTCTAAATTTAATATTTTAAATAATTCATCTACTAAGTCTAAATTATATTCAAACTCAGGTTTTAGAGATTTAGATCTTTTTTGTAGTACTTTATGATTATAAAAGAATTGTGCAATTTTTGTTTTTGGTGCAATCCTTATAGGTATATTAATAGATTTCAGAATATAACCTATTTTCAGGGTAGAAAAGAAACTTATGGATGCTGTAAAGTCATAATTATTTAATTTATTTTTTAATACATTAATCTTGTCATCGATTATAATGTCATCTATGTATGGACAATATTCAGCTAATCTCGTTACTTCTTGAGAAATTATACAAACTATTTTGCAATTTGATATATTTTTTTTAAGCCATGCTAACGCAGGCCATATTAATATAAAATCTCCCATTTTATCATTTCTGACTACAAGAAATTCTTTATATGTTTTAGGCATAATTTATTTTAATTGAAGTTTAAAATACTCTATAGTTTCTTTTAAACCATCTTCCAATTTAATATTTGGCTCCCAGTCAAGTAACTCTTTAGCTTTGGAAATATCGGGTTTACGTCTTATTGGATCATCAGTAGGCAACTCTTTATTTATAATCTTAGATTTAGAATTAGTTAATTTTATTATAACTTTTGCTAATTCTATTATTTTAAATTCAACGGGGTTACCAAGGTTAATAGGGCCAATAGTATTTTTATCTGACTCCATCATTTTCAACATACCATTTATCAGGTCATCAATATAACAAAATGATCTTGTTTGATCACCATTCCCATAAACAGTTATATCTTTATTAGACAGTGCTTGCATTATAAAGTTACTCACAACTCTTCCGTCATTTGGATGCATATTGGGACCGTAGGTATTAAATATTCTAACCACTTTTATATCTAGATTATGTTGACGGTAGTAATCAAAGAACAGTGTCTCTGCGCATCTTTTTCCTTCATCATAACAACTTCTGGGACCTATAGGATTTACATTGCCCCAATAATCTTCGATCTGAGGATGAATATCTGGGTCACCATAAACTTCAGATGTAGATGCTTGTAAAATTCTGGCATCTATTCTTTTTGCAAGACCTAACATGTTAATTGCACCATGAACAGTGGTTTTAGTTGTTTGTACTGGATCATGTTGATAGTGAATTGGAGATGCAGGGCAAGCTAAATTATAAATTTTATCCACTTCAACATATAAAGGAAAACACACATCATGTCTTACTGCTTCAAAATATGGATTTTTAAATAATTTACTAATATTTTGTTTTGTACCTGTAAAATAATTATCTACACAAAGCACATCATTCCCATCATCTAAAAGTTTCTTACATAAGTGGGACCCGATGAAGCCAGCCCCTCCAGTAACTAAAATTTTATTCATAAGCTTATAAAAATTATACCATACCTTAATCTAAGCTTCTTTGCTATAATATTATTATTTTATGAATAAGATTTTAGCAATATGCACATCACCCGATAAAGGGGGCTTGGAACTTTATTTTGTCAAATTAGTTAATTATTACAATGCTAATCATAATAATATAACAGCTGTATGCAGAGATAACGCTAGCATTGCTAAATTAATTAATGCTCACACGCTTAATGTAAAAAAATTAAATTTTATAAATACTTTTTATTTTGCTCATAAGGTTGCAAAATATATTAGTAAAGAGCAAATAAATATAATACATGTTAGTTGGACAAAAGATTTGCTATTTGCTGTTTTAATAAAAATTTTCTGCACGTCAAATATTAGAATTATTTATTATAGGCAAATGAAATTAACTAGACATAAGAGAGATGTTTATCATAGATTTATTTACAATAATATTGACACAATTATTGTTATTACAAAAAATTTATTGTCAGAATGTATAAAATACCTTCCAGTGGAGAAAGATAAAATTATTGAATTACCTTATGGGATTTCAAAAATAGAAATCAATCAAAGACTTACCAAGGAAGAATTTTTTACAAAATTAAATTTAAATCCGTCTATATTTACCATTGGAGTTTTTTCAAGAATAGAAGAACAAAAAGGACAGCACTTAGTAATTGAAGCTATAAAACTTCTTCATGAACATGAAATACAATTATTAATTGTCGGACATTCTATGAATGTTAATTATAATACTTATTTAAATAATTTAATTACTAAATATAATTTAAAAAATAAAATAAAATTTATACCTTTTATTGATAAACCGATGCAAATTATGAAGTTATTAGATTTAATTATACTTCCAACTTTTGAAGAAACTTTCGGACTAGTAGTTGCTGAAGCTATGTTGATGGGTGTTCCTGTAATAGGTAGTAATAAGGGAGGAGTACCAGAAATTATCCAAGATAACAAAACAGGATTATTATTTGAAAGTAAAAACTTCCATTCCTTAAAAGAAAAAATTTTATTGATAATAAAATCTGAAAATTTAAGAGTAGATTTAGCAAATAATGGTAAAATATTTGCAAATAAAGAGTATGATTACCAAAAACACTTTTCTAATTTAGATAAAATTATGGATAATAAGTTATGAATAAAATAAGCGGCACAATAATTACATTAAATAACGAGCATTTGATAAGAGATTGCATATTGTCTTTAAAAAAAATTTGTAATGAAATTATTGTGCTTGACTCACTTAGTACTGATAAAACAACTGAAATTGCTGAAGAGTTAGGAGCAAAAGTTTATTTTCAAGAATTTTTGGGGGATGGGCCACAAAAGAAGCTAGCAGCATCATATGCAACAAACAATTGGATTTTTAGCTTAGATGCAGATGAGAGGCTTGAAGAAGATTTGATTAAATATATAACATCGATGAAATTGGATTTTAAAAATTGTCATGCTTATTCAGTTAGAAGAAGAAACTTTTGTGGTAAGCGCTGGATTAAAGCAGCAAGCTTTTATCCTGATAGAGTAATAAGATTATATAATAAAACAAAAACAAATTATAACATGAGTACATCTCATGCTTCTGTTACAAGCAAATGTAAAAATATAAATTTGCATATTACACACTATACATATGACTCTTATACAGATTGGATAGATAAAATTAATTTTTATAGTACGCAAAGCGCTAAAACAATGCATGTGAAGGGAGTTAAAAGATCAAGTATACGACCAATTACCCATTCGTTATTTGCGTTTTTTAAAAAATTAATTATAAAAGGAGGCATCTTTCAAGGAATAGATGGTTTTACTGTTGCTCTTACCACAATGTTTAACACTTATATGAAATATATAAAATTAAACGAATTATATGACAATAATGTTGATCCAAAAACACATTTTCCAAAATCTAAATAGTTAGCAAATCATTGGGGTAATCAATATCTTTTATCTTTTTTACCTTACCTAAAGATAATGATAGATTTTTAATATTCTGAATTATATTTTTACAAAATAAATTTTCATCCTTAATAATATATTTATATCGACCATTAAAACCTAATAGATAAAATCCTTGATCTTTTGATGGACCTATAACATAATCTTTTGATTCAAGCATACCTAACGCATCATTTATAATATTATAACTAATGGTTGGCAAATCCGATCCTATTAATAATGTTTTTCCCATTAATTTTGATTGTACTTCAAGACAATGCTGCATTCTCTCAGAAAGGTTTTTTCCATATTGTTTTTTTAAACATACATTATATTTATTTTTTAACTTTTTAAAGAATTCATGTTTGTAATTTGGATAAACCCATAAATATATTTTAATATTTTTTGATAATTTGGTAGTCTCTTGAAGTATATTTTCAATCATAATTTCAGATAAAAATCTTCTTTCATCTAAATTTAAGATTCCACTCATCCTTGTTTTAGGATTTCCAGTAAACGGGCATTTTGTAAAAATATTTAAAGAAACCATCATGTCTTAATAATTATCTCTTAATAATCTGGTATTTATTCCAAAAAAATACAATATTCTATATATTCTCATTTTTATAATAGTTTTTATAAAACCATCTGACTCCCATTTTCTTGGAGAGGAAATAACTCTACTATTTATTACTTTAGGCTTACAAATTTTTTTAAGAGATGTGCAGATTTCTATATCTTCCATAAGTCTGATATTTGGAAAACCACCAACTTTATAGAAAATATTTTTATTTATAAATAAACATTGATCTCCAGTGCCATATTTAAATAATATAGATCGTAAATTAATAAAAAATTCTAAAAATCTATATTTTTTTTTATTACTATCAAATTTAATTTTAAAAAAACCCCATATTATTTTTTCTCCACACAAGCTTATATTTTTTACATCTGTAGGGTTTATTTGCGTATCTGCATGTAAAAACAGAAATAAGTCATTTCTGCATGCAGATGCTCCAATATTTTGTTGTATAGACCTATCTGATTGAGAGATTAAAATTTTATCAACGTATGGCTTAGCTAGCTTTATACTTGAATCTGAACTACCCCCATCCACTAAAACAATTTCACAGATTTTATTTTTTCTTAATTTTTGTAAAGGTAATAATGTTTTTAAAATTATTTTAGATTCATTTTTTGTAGGAATTATAATAGATAGCATTTTTTATAATAAGCTTCCACTGCAGCTACTACCTGATCCTGCTGTACAACCATAACAATGATCAGCGGTATTTATTTTTTGACCTATTTTTATTTTTGTAATTTCAGTTATATGTTTCTTATTATTTGCGCTTATATTTAAATTTAACATCTGATTAAAATCACAATCATAAACAAACCCTAAATAATCAATGCTAACTAAAGATCTGCACATAAGAGCTTTAAGCGTATCTTTTTCAAATGAATTTTTTAGAAGATTCATATATGTTGAAAAATATTTCTTGGTGACAAGAGTACTTCCAAATCTTGCAATAGGCATATTTGTAATTGTATATAGATTATTAAATACTATATTGTGTTTATTCTTTAAATTTTTTTTATATTGATTTGTTAAATTTTTTTGATTTGGAGGTAAATCAAAACCTTGTGGGTTATAGACTAAATTGAGTTGTAGCTTAGGATTATTTCCATAGCCAATTGAATTTAATATTTTTAATGCCTCCAAACTTTTTTCAAATACATTTTCTCCCCTTTGCGAATTTACATTATCCTTTTCATAGCATGGCAAAGAAGCTATAATTTCTACCTCGTGTTTTCTAAGAAAATTCGCTAATCCAATTTTATTCTTTTCTAGTAATATTGTAAGATTACATCTATCTATCACATGGCAATTAATTGCTTTAACCTGCTCTACAATATATTCAAAATTTTTATTTAGCTCTGGAGCTCCACCAGTAAGATCTACTACTTTTATTTTAAATTTTTTTATAAATTTAATAACATCATTTATTGTCTTAAGATTCATTTGCTCTTTGCGTTTTGGCCCTGCGTTTACATGACAATGTAGACATGACTGATTACATTTATAACCAAGATTGATTTGCACTGTACTTAGCTTATCCCTAAAAACATTAGGGAAATCACTTTTTTCTAACAACGGGTAAACATTATGCATTAATTTCTCTCGAGTGATATAATATCAATACTACCATGGATAAAGATTTTATTAACATAGTTAAACCTATGCTTCCCAAAGTAGATTATTGTTCTATACGATTTGTTAATAAGTATAGTAATATTATTAATGCTACTAGGAACGTGTTAGAGCCTGTAGTTATTTCAGAAGATGAAGGGGTGATGATTACAATATTCCATAACGGAGGATCTGGATATGGAGCAACTAGTAATTTAACAAAGCAGGGTATACAGCAAGCAATTAATTCTGCAATTGATTGGGCAGAATTTTCAAAAGGGAAGTTAACGTATTTCCCAAATTTATCTGACATGAAAGCTCAATCAGGTAATTATTTTACTACCGAAGATAAACCTTGGTCTCAAATTTCTATGAAAGACAAGGCTAATTTTCTTATGGAAATTAATAGAGCTTTACGATCAAAATCTAAGATTACAAATTGGGGCGCTGGAATCAGATACAATAGTATAGAGACTTTATTTTTAGATACTAATGATTCTAATATTCATCAGAAAATTTCATATCTTTTACCTCAAATGATTGTTGCTGCAGAGCATAAAAAAGAAACTCAAACTAGAACTTTTGGTGGGCATGCGCATGCCAGACAGATTGGTTATGATATTTTTGATAATATTAATATGATAGATAAAGCTAAACAGTTATCAGAAGAGGCGGTAGAATTATCTCAATCTCCCAATTGTGAAAATAAAATAACACAAGCGGTAATTGCACCTGACCAAATGATTTTACAAATACATGAGTCTATTGGACATCCATTGGAATTAGATAGAATTCTAGGTGATGAAAGAAATTATGCAGGGTCAAGTTTTGTAAAACCTGATATGTTTGGAAGCTATATATATGGGTCAAAATGTTTAAACGTAACTTTTAATCCAACAATTCAATCTCAATTAGCTTCCTGTAACTTTGATGATGATGGAACACATGCGGAAAAACAATATTTGATTAAAGATGGTATCCTGCTTCGCCCTATAGGAGGTTTATTTTCGAGTCAAAGAATTAATCTTGATTATGTTGCATGTTCTAGAGCATCTAGCTGGAACAGACCTCCCATTGATAGAATGGGAAACATTAACTTAGAGCCAGGTGAAAGTACTTTTGATGAAATGATATCATCTGTTGATGATGGAATATTTCTTGAAACTAATAATTCTTGGTCAATTGATGATAAACGTAATAAATTTCAATTTGGTTGCGAAAGAGGAACTTTAATTAAAAACGGAAAACTCACAAATGTTGTAAAAAATCCAAGTTATAGAGGAATTACAGAAAATTTTTGGAAAAACTTATCAAAAGTTGGAGATGCAAGCACTCATAAAATATTAGGTACTTCAAATTGCGGGAAAGGGGAGCCAAACCAAACTATCTTTGTTGGGCATGCTACACCCACATGTTTATTTAACAATGTAGATGTATTTGGTGGTGTATAGTGAAAGATTATTTTAAAAGAATATCAGAATTCTTATTTAACCAACTTAATAATTCAGAATTATTAATATTAAATTTTGATGCAGAGCAAACTGATTTTATAAGATTCAATAAGGGGAAAATAAGACAAGCAGGTAATGTTCATCAGATTAATTTAATTATTAATTTAATTTTTAAGCATAAAACTTTAAGAACATCTATTAGACTTAGCACAGATTTTGAAAGAGATAGCAAACCCCTCATTAATATTTTAAATTTTCTAAGAAGAGAGATTGTTGAGTTACCAAAAGACCCCTATTTAATGTATGAGAAACATCAAAATTCTACAAATAAAACCATGCAGAATAATATAGATACTCATTTAATTACCGATATTATAATAGATAAATTTAAATCACTTGATATGGTGGGAGTGCTTTCGTCAGGAAATATTATCAAAGGTTTTTCGAATTCATTAGGTCAAAAAAATTGGCATGAAAGTACATCTTTTAATTTTGATTGGTCTGTCTATAGCAAAAATGGAAAAGCAGTCAAACAAAATTACTCTGATCAAAAATGGGATCAAAATATATTTAATAGATTATTCTTGGAATGCATACAGAAATTAAATGTAATAGATTACAAAGAACAAAAAATCACACCAGGAGAATATAAGGCTTATTTATCTCCGTCTGCACTTAATGAAATTATTGATATGATGTCATGGGGTGGATTTAGTTATAAAGCTAATAAAATAGGATCTAGCCCTCTTCATCTTATGAGTAAAGGCAAAAAAGAATTGAATAAAATAGTTTCATTTTCAGAAAATCTAACAAATGGAATCTCCCCTAAATTTCACTCTGATGGCTTTATTAAGCCTGAAAAAACAAACCTTATACTGAATGGTAAATATAATACATCGCTCGTATCACCTCGATCCTCTTTAGAATATTCTGTAAAGCACAATGCAGCTGAATATTATGAGTCCCCCGTTTCTATTGAACTAGAACCAGGAGATATCAAAACAGAAGAGATTTTAACCTCTTTAAGTGATGGAATATATTTGAGTAATCTTTGGTATTTAAACTTTTCAGATCGTAATAATGGCAGAATAACTGGGTTAACTAGATTTGGTTGTTTTAAAGTCTTAAATGGCGAATATGTAGGCCCAATAAATACCATGAGATTTGATGAGACGGTATATAATATCCTTGGAGAGAAGCTTATAGGATTGACAGACAATCAGCAACTTCTCATGGACTCAAGTACTTATGAAGAAAGATCCACATATAATTCAACAATCCCAGGAGCATTAGTTGATAGTTTTAAAATGACTTTATAATAATTATGATAAGAACAAGATTTGCCCCTAGTCCGACTGGATGGCTTCATATAGGTGGAGTTAGAACAGCTTTATTTTCTTGGTTATTTGCTAAAAGCCAAGCTGGAGAATTTCTTATAAGAATAGACGATACTGATACATCAAGAAGCACAAAAGAGTTTTGTGATTCCATAATATCTTCGCTTAATATGCTTAACATTAACTCTGATAAAGATTTAATTTATCAGTCAAAAAGATTCGAAACATACATAGACAAAATTGAAATTTTACTACAAAAGAATTTAGCTTATTATGACAAAGTAGAAATTAACGAAAAGACCAAAGATACTAATTTAGATATCCAATATAAAAATAGATTAAATAAAGATAACCATGTAATACGTTTTAAAAATCCAAAAAATAAACCTGTGGAAATAGAAGATTTAGTTCATGGTAAAGTCGTCTTCGAACCAAAAACATTTCATGATGTTGTGATTTTACGTTCAAATGGTATTCCAACATATAACTTAACAACTGTTGTTGATGATATTGATTTAGATATAACTCATATAATTCGCGGAGATGATCATTTAAGTAATACCGCCATACAAATTAATATTTTTAAATCCTTAGATGCACACATACCTTTGTTTGGACATCTTCCAATGATTCATGGTGTAGATGGCAAAAGATTATCTAAAAGACACGGGGCTGTTAATATTAATACTTTTTTTGAAGAAGGGTATTTACCTGAGTCATTAATTAATTATCTAGCTAAGACAGGATGGTCTCATGGAGATGAAGAATTTTTTAGTATTGAGCAGCTAGTTAAGTTATTTTCTATAGATAAAGTTACTAAATCATCAGCAATTTTTGATTACGATAAACTTAATTGGGTAAACCAGCATTATATCAAAAATAAAAATATTCAAGATGTTGCCAATATGATTATTCCATATCTAGAATCTTTGGATATCAAAATTGAAGATAGAAAGTATTTAGAGGATATATTAAGTTTAGGAATTGATAGAGATTATAATTTAAAAAATATTGCTGCAGGCATTACTCATTATTTCAAAGATGAATTAGATTATAATTTAAATGATTTTATTAATATAGATATAGAAAAATCTAAAAATATTTTAAAAAATGTTATAGAAAAATTAGAAAAAAATACCTTTAAAGATAAAGAAGAAATTAGTTATTGCATAAAAGAAGTGTGCGCAGATATGGATCTTAAGTTTAAAGATATTGGACCAGTTGTTAGATTTGCTTTAACAGCTAAACTCAATGCTCCTTCAATAGATGAATTATGCTTTATGCTTAAAAAGGATAAAACATTGAATCGCCTTAATAGTTTTTATAATTATTTAAATTAAATATCACAATTTTGAATTAAAAAATTTTGTGTAATAGAAGTAATTTCTTTTTTAGACTCTTCTATATTTTTTTCTTTTTTAAAATTTTCTGCTTTTGAGAAATAATACATATACGATGCCTTTCCTTTAACTGATTTTTGCAAACATATTTTTTCATTTTCATTTATAATTGAGAGCCATTTCTCTCTAACAATTTTCCAATAATCTTCTGTATCATTCCAATAATCTAAAGCAGGTTTGAAATCATAATTTTTTATTCTTTGATATCTTGCGAGTCCATATTCAGACCCAATAAATTTATTTGGCTGTTTCAACTTATCATTAATTTCTTCCATCACCCAACCCCAGGACATCACGCTTATTTTATTAATACCTAAGAGCATTTCATAATCAGATCTAACTGAAAATTCTCTTCTTGGTAGTGGTCTAGATGTTATTTTGCTTATCCATTTAGAAGCACCGTCACGATGTATCCATTTTCCATAAGATTCATATCTTGGGGTGTCATCTACTTGAAATACAGATTGACTCCATGTGCCTCTTATATTTTTTTCTTTAATATTTTTCCATTTTTGTTTTGTTTTGTAAGTTAAAATTTCTCTATCTTCATATTTCCAGTCTTGTCTCCAATGTTTAACAACATGTGATGTTGTTTTAGAATTCTTTTCATCTATAAAATACATCATAATTATGTGTTGAAGAGAAATAAAATTTTCTTCGTCAACTACGGGAAATACTATTTCTGTTCCCCAAGACTTATATGGGTTATCAAGTTTATATTTAGAATCGCTTCCATATATTTCTGTAAACTCGAAACTTGATTTAAATTCTCCAGTTAGTGATAATATTGCAAATCTATCCTTCTCTTTTTTATCTTTTGTATTAATCAATCTTTTGAAATAAACCGATTTATTTAAATCTATTTCTGGTTTTAGACCTTTAGTTGTACCACCCCTAAAATTTTGTATTTTTTGTCTATCTAAAATCCATTCAATTTCATTTTGATTGATTAATTTACGTTTTTTTGTATTGTATGCATCTGCAAAAGATTGTTGAAATATTAATATTAATACAATTACGTATATATAAGATTGATAGTACATTTTCTTGATAAGTCATCCATTACAAATTTATTTTTTCCTAAAGTATTATGTTAAATACAATAACAAAATATACAATAGTTTTATTATCAATCTATTTGATTTATATGTATAATAATTGCTAATAAAAACCAATATTTTGTATGGTATTATGTCCCCATCGTCTAGAGGCCTAGGACACCGGGTTTTCATCTCGGCAACAGGGGTTCGACTCCCCTTGGGGATGTATACTGAGATTTTATGTGAATAAAAAATCTACTAATCAGAGACTATTAAACCATAAATATTGCTCATATTGTGCATCACCAGTATCTATAAAAATACCACCTGATGATAATAGAGAGAGAGCGGTATGCAATAAATGCGGCATGATATTCTATGAGAATCCAAAATTAGTCTCTGGATGTTTAT
>MDTC01070095.1_pt1 | contig 13707 bp, 10 predicted proteins | sample 811181 | NCBI WGS metagenome assembly MDTC01 (sample SAMN05326644, study PRJNA326480) | marine metagenome | isolation source: seawater | place: Pacific Ocean: North | collected 2011
TCAGAACTAAATTTTAAATTTTTTTCCTTACCTATCTAAGAAGACTACCGAACAACAACCTTGGTCAATATTTAAAAATTATTTCACCTAGTGACTTAGTAATAGCTCTAGCCTCAATTTGTCCGGACAACCTTTCTAGTGTGTTATTAAATCCACGAAAGAGTCAATTCTGTTGACTTGAACCTAAAATATGATCCGCGGCTCTTAATGCCAAAGCCTGAATTGTATTGGTTGGATTCACAGCAGCAGCAGTAACAAATGCAGCTCCATCAACAACAAAAAGTCCTTTTATCTCGTGGGATTCACACCATTCATTTAATACTGATGTTTCTCGATCATCTCCCATACGCGCCGTTCCCATCAGATGAAATCCGGCATCTGGCAAGGTTTGCGTTTCAAAAGTTTCATAACAGCCGGCCTTGCGCAGCGCGGTTGTCGCCCTATCAAGACCATAATTAAGCGCTAGTCGCGCTTCATTTGGAATTTTGTAGATCATCTTTGCGGATGGTAACCCGTCATCTGCAACCATAGTAGTGCTTAATACCACCTGGTTCCGAGCGTCTGGCATATCGTCTGAACAAATAGAAATACTGTAGGCATGGCCAAAGTGGCGGGCAAACTCTTGGTGGTGATTATTGCCCCAATCAACTTTGCGACCAAGAGAGCCTAGAGCTGTAAGTGCAGGCCCATGTGTTCCAAGAGCTTGCATCTTGAAACCGCGTTTGAAATCTCTATCAGGGTCTGTTTCATAAAAATGGTGACTTACGAAAGTGCCTGCAGACAGCCCTTTATGACCGTCAATCCGATCCTCAAATAATCCTGTAACCCTTGCTAACGGATGTAGCATAAGACGTTTGCCAATCAGGCCTGACCGGTTTGCTAGTCCATTTGGATTTGAACGGTTTGCTGACAGATGAAGGAGTCTTGCCGAACCAATGGCATTGCCTGCGAGGACAACAATTGGGGCGGTGAGCCGATGCTCTACCCCGCTATTATCTTTGTAGATTACGCCGCACGCGGCGTCATTTTTGTCTGCAAGTATCTTGATTACCCGCGCGCGAGTAATTAACTGCGCGCCTGCCTCAATCGCAAGTGGCCAGTAGACCAAATCGCTTGTTGCCTTAGCGCTGTGTGGGCAATTCAGTTCACATGGTCCACAGTGAACGCAACCACCGCGTCCATGACCATAAGGCACAGAATTTATGGCTAGTTCAGCCGGCCACCAAGACCAGCCAAGAGTATTGAAGGCCGATGCGATGCGTCGCGCGCCTTCGGATAGGGGCATGGGTGGCAATCTGGTGGGCGTATCGCTCGGATATGATGGATTCCCTGCAAGGCCACTGACGCCCATCATCTGTTCGTTTAATTTATAGTAGGGCAGCAAATCATCATAGGCGATTGGCCAGTCATCTCCAACGCCATCCAATGTTTGAGTGCAAAAATCAGATGGATGAAATCTTGGAAAATGACATGACCACATAATCGTGCTGCCGCCGACCGTCGCGCAGGCTAGTGGCTTGATCATGCTTTCTTGTGCATCAATTTCCAAATCGAAGGGCAGTTTACGTTGCGCCGGACTTGGGTGCCACTTCGTCTGGCGAAGAATTTCCCATTCATCGGACGTGGCAGGCATGTCTTCGCGCTGCTGCCAATCGCCCCTTTCAAGGCAAACCGTTCCCAGGCCACCAGCCGACAATCGCCACGCTGCTGCGGCACCTGCGGCACCGGCACCTACAATTATGACGTCGGCATCAGCTGGTTCCATATGATGATTACTCCCAGATGCGTATATGTTCGCATGCCTAATCAGCGTTGCCGTTTAAAAATTGCATAAACATCAGCCTGCCGGTAGCATTTTTGGAATCTTCCTCAACAAAGGGTTTAAAGGTATGTCATTTGAAGTCGAAAGCCTGTGTGGTTCTATCGACAAAATGATTCAAAAGCACTTACCTCCGGAAGAAGTAAGGCGGCGTGACGAGCAGTCTGATCCCCCTAATCATCTGCTGAAATCCTTTGCAGAAATGGGCCTTTTTGATCTTGTGATGCCATCGCAAGATGATGAATGGGATCGGAACCGCTGGCATCGACTATCCATCATTCAGGAAAGACTGGGTTATCACGCAACAATGGCAGCGTTGTTGTTCAATCGAGTTGCCTGTTTTGGAATGATGACCCTGAATATGTCGGCCAATCAGGCCCAAAGGGATAGATTTTTGCCCCAACTGGTTGCTGGCAATGGCGCTTTTGCACTTGCCCTTAGTGAAGCAGGCGCAGGCAGTGATGCTGGCGCTATTCAAACACGGGCAGAGCGGTTTGATGATGGATGGAAGATAACCGGAAGGAAAATTTGGATCAGTGGAGCAGCTGATGCCATAAGATTGATTGTTGCTGCTCGCACTGACCCAAATAGTAAAGGCGGGTCTGGCATAACTTTGTTTATGGTGGATCCTAATGCCCCTGGAGTGTCAATGACTCAGCTCGAGAAAATAGGCAACCGTTGTTCTTTATCCTACGACATTGGTTTCGAAGAAGTGGTGGTAAAAGATGACGACCGAATCGGAGATTTGAATGATGGTTTTGGCTGCCTGAAAAAGACATTGTTCTATGCGCGTTCTGGTTTGGCGGCTGCAGTTGTGGGTACGGCACAGGCGGCTGTTGACAGGGCCGCGGCCCATGCTCGGCAACGCGAGCAATTTGGAAAGCCTATCGCCAGTTTTCAGGTTATCGCACATCGTCTCGCAAACATGCAGACCGAGGTTGACCTAGCGAGGCTGCTTGCTAGAGAACTTGCTGCTGCGATTGATTCTAGCAAGGATTGTTCGCGATTGGCAGCGCAGGCAAAGCTGGTGTCAACTGAAACTCTGAAGAGGGTAACTGAGCACGGCATGCAGATCATGGCAAGCGCTGCATATGCTGTGGAAAGCGACATGAATAGATACTGGCGTGATGCACGATTATACACTTTTGGAGAAGGATCAAGTGAGATTTTGCTTGATCTGATTGCTGCTGACATGGGTGTTGGAAGGGGAATTGCGGGATGATTGGTGGCGACGGAAGAGTTTGGGCAATAGACACAGTTGTTAACCCGCATACCCCAGAAATTGTCAAAATGCGTCCTGATTGGTCAGGCCGGTTCCACCAAAGCAAGTTTGGCCGGGATCAATCAGTCATGAGTGGCTATACGTATGAAGAGATGTTGCTACAAATGGATGCTTCGGGGATCGAAAAAGCCTTCCTTGTAGCCAACAAGACCGGTCAGATAGGATTGCCGGGAAGCTGGCATCTTCCTTATGATATTGTCGCCGAAGCGGTGCAGCGTTTTCCTAACAGATTTTATGGCCTTGCTGGGTTGGATCCAACCGAGGGAATGGACGGGTTGCGCGCATTTGAACGCGCTATTGTCGAGCTTGGGTTCATAGGTGCGCATGCATACCCACACTGGTTCGAGTTGGCACCTGACAATGCGCGTTGGTATCCCTTTTATAGCAAATGTATCGAACTGGATGTTCCGATACTCATGCAGGTAGGACAATCGCTTGTCTATGAGCCGCGTCGTCCACTCCAATCTGTCGGCAGGCCGATCACCTTTGATCCTGTCGCTTGCCATTTTCCTGAGTTGAAACTGGTTGGGATTCATATAGGCATTCCATGGACTGACGAGATGATTGCCATGGCTTGGAAACATGACAACGTCCACATCATTGCCGATGCTCATGCTCCCAAATACTGGCCAGAAAGTTTCGTGCGCTATATCGACAGTTATGGACGCCACAAAGTTATGTTTGGTACCGATTTCCCGGTGCTTAGCTTTGAGCGTTATCGGCGCGAGGTCGATGCGTTGCAACTGCGCGCCGATTCCTACAGGGCGTTTCTCAGAGACAACGCGATAAAGCTTTTTGGGTTGCAGTCGTGATCCCGGCGCTGCCATTTAAAGACAGAGACACAATCTCTGCCGTCCAGGAAAAAAACTTTTCTCGCATGATGGACCTGTGTTTTGAACGACACCCGTTTTATCGGGACAGGTTCAAAGCCATGGGGCTGTCTCGTGGGGATATCCGTTCGCTTGAAGATATTCACTTATTACCACTGGTTTCCAAAAAGGACTATGCCGCCATACCTAGCGCTTTCACTCTCGAAACAGACGGATTGGAGGAAGAGGCCACCATCCAGTGGGATGTGATGCATACAACTGGCACAAGCGGCGGGCGGCCAACACCATTTGTCTCGACCACTTATGATTTTTATAACACCCTGACCGCTAATCAGCGCGCCCTCGAAATCAGGCGCGTCAAAGGAAGTGATATCGTTGCCAATCTCTGTCCTATGACGCTTCATCCTTATGGTGCTTATCACCGCACCATTGCGGCATGCAATGTTTTGAAGATACCCGTTGTCAGTCCATTGCCAGGCCGACCTTCAGACCATTTTCACTGGTCAGCCAACCTTGATGAAGTGGTGGACACAATTGCCAGAACGAAGGCGAGCATCTTGTGGGGGGTAACAAGCTATGTGCGGCGAATTCTAATTAGGGCAGAGGAAGTGGACGCTGATTTCTCTGCCGTGCGTCTGGCGTTCGTGACAGGCGAAGCAGTGAGTGAAGAGATGCGGCGGGATCTGACCGAACGCATGCGCAGAATTGGCCAGCCAGTTTCATCGGTTAACGTATCCTATGCCGCTACCGAAATGCAGGTCGGGACGGTAGAATGTTGTCCCGGCTCTGGCTACCATAACCCTGCGCCGGATCATTTCTATTTTGAAATTGTGGATCCCAAAAGCCACGAGCCATTGCCGGCAGGCCAGCGTGGTCTTTCAGTTCTGACACATCTTGACCGACGTGGAACAGTGCTGCTGCGCTATTCGATGGGAGATTTCGCTGCACTGACCTATGAACAATGCCCGCATTGCGGCAGTTGGACTGACCGGTTTGTCGGAATGCCGTCACGCGCTGATGATTTAGTCAAGGTCAAGGGTATGCTTATCAATCCCGATGTGATTACTGATCTCTTGCTTGCGGATGGAAAGGTTGGCGAGTTTCAGATTATCATTGATCGTGAAAACGCCGATGACCGTTTGTCTTCAGACCGCATGCGGTTATTACTGGATTTAAAGCCAGATGCCGATCCAGAAGCGATCGTGGAAACGGTGCGTGTTGCCACCGGTGTTCGTCCAATTGTTGAAGAAGTTGAACGGGCGCAGATTTTTGATCCGGACAGGACATTGAAGGCAAAACGTTTCAAGGATCTTCGTTAGTTTTTATGATGGAGAATGGGGTTGTGACTCGACACGAAATTTATCCACATGTCTTCCGACCGCTAAAAGTCGGCAATGTTGAGGTCCGGAACAGGATTTTTGTGCCTGCTCACACCACAAATTATGGCGAAGACAATCTGCCTTCGCAGCGTCACCTTGCCTATCACCGCGCCCGTGCGGCTGGCGGTGCCGGTTTAATAATTTTCGAAGGTATCAGGGTCCATAAATCCTCTCTGGGCAGACAGCAGGGCGTAAATGGTTATCAGCCAGACGCAATCCCCAAGTTTCGTGACATTGCCAAAGCTGTTCAGGAAGAAGGGGCAAGACTTTTTGGACAGATACTCCATCTTGGGCGTCACATAGATGGAAATTTTGCAAGAATGGCTTCTTGGTCAGCTTCATCAATTCCCTGGACCGCAACCGCACCGGCACCGCATCCCATGACCGTTGATGAAATCAGAGTGGTTGTAAATGCACATGCTGAAGTGGCCACCAATTTGTTGGAAGCCGGACTCGATGGTATCGAATTGCAGTTGGCGCATGGTCATTTGCTGCAGCAGTTTCTGTCGCCAGCGGCAAACAAGCGTGAAGATGAATATGGAGGCCCGCTTGAAAACCGCCTTCGCTTTGCCTTGGAAACGGCAATTGCAGTTCGAGGTGTTGTTGGCTCTGACCGCACGCTGGGAATCAGGATTAGCGCTGACGAATTCATGCAGGATGGGCTAGCGCTTGCCGACATGTGTGATGTTGTTTTCAGACTGGCAAGCGCTGTTCAAATCGATTTCGTTAATATAACGCACTCTGCCTATCACGGGAGCTATACTGTTTCCACACAGATGGCTGATATGGCGTTTCAGAACGAACAGTTCAGATACCTGACTGATGCGATCAGTGATGCGCTCGACAGTTTATCGCAAAAGCCGGTTATCATGTCAGTCTGTCGGTACAAGGCGGTTGATCTAGCAGAAGACATGCTGTCACGCGGCAAAGCTGATATGATCGGCATGGCGCGTGCGCATTTGGCAGACCCCGAGCTTGTCAATAAGGCCAGAGATAACCGGGCTCATGAAACTCTGCCATGTATCGGATGCAACCAGGGGTGCGCTGATATGCTGGCGCAATCGCTCGCAATTTCCTGTCTGGTCAATCCAAGAGCTGGAAAAGAGGCAGAATGGCCAACACCTGCGGTTGCAAAAATTGATGCCAAACGACCTGTGCTGGTTGTGGGTGCTGGCCCGGCCGGTATGGAAGCTGCCGGCATTGCTGCTGAAAGGGGTTTTCCTACAACACTTGCCGACAGCAAGTCTGTCTTAGGCGGGACGCTAAGCTGGCTTGCAAAAATGCCGTTGCGCCAAGAGTTCCTGAATTTGTCAGATAGGCAGAAGTTGCGACTTGACCAACATAATGTGTGTTTAGATCTGGGGCGCACTATCCTCGCCAAAACCCTGCAGGACTATCAGGATAGCCACGTCATTTGGGCGGCCGGTGCACGGGCTCAATCACAGAAGCTGCTCGATGGGCGCGAAACATTGACATTGGAGGCATCACTTGCGGATCCCGAAGCATTGGGGGAACGCGTGGTGCTGGTTGATCACCTCGGTACCTGGTCAGTGGCATCGGTGGCAGAGTATTTAGCTGATCTTGGAAAGAAGGTTTGGATTGTGGTGCCTACAGGTGTGGTTGGCTGGAAGATAAGCATCTACAGTTCATTCGCCCTGAAACACCGATTGAAGGCAAAGAATATCCAAATTCTGGCCGGTCATAGTCTTGCAACCTATAATAATGGGTTGGCTACTTTTGATGATTTGTCGCTCGAGGGTGAAACACGATCTTTTTATGTGGATAGTGTGATAGCGCCAGTGGCTGGATTGCCAAATACCCCGCCCGATATTGCGTCCAGGGGAAGTTTGTTCAATGTGGGTGACAGCGTTTCAGCCCGTACAGCTCTTGAGGCCGTCTTTGAAGGGCATGAAACAGCACTCTTCCTCGATGCTTAATGTGATCAGGGCTAATGCATTGTGCGCTATCTCTATTTTGCTGTGTAGCCGCCATCCACAATGAGATCTGTTCCGGTGATGAAGGTTGCTTCGTCCGAGACTAGAAACAATGCGGTGTCAGCCAATTCGTTGGGCCTCCCTAACCGGCCGACAGGATGCGCAGGACCGAGGTTTCGTTCCGCTACTTCTGGTGAGCCAAAAATATCAGTCAGACGGGGGGTATCGACCGCGCCGGGTGACAAGGCCACAACACGGATGTTGTCTTCTGCGTGATCAAGGGCAAGGGCACGTGTGAACTGTAAGATGCCACCTTTTGTCGTACAATAGGCTGCAGCACCCTCGACAGCCACGTGACCAAGTTGTGAGGCGATGTTCAAAATCACTCCACCGCCATTATCGCACATTTGTGGGATAACCAATTTTGAGAGAAAAAATGCGCCTGTTAAATTTACACTTAAAGCTCTCTCCCACTCGTCTGACTTTAGGTCAGTTATTTTAGCACGTCTCGTTACAGTCGCCGCATTGTTCACAAGAATATCAACTGGGCCGTGTGTGGTGATGATCGGCGTCAGGGAAGCTTCCACACTGACTTCACAAGACACATCTGCAACACAGGTTATTATATTGCGGCCGAGTTCCGAAGCTAATTCCAGAAGTGCGTTCTCTGATGTGTCGACCACAATCAAACTCGATCCAGCGGCATGGAAACGCTTGGCAATTGCCTTGCCGATACCTCGCGCTCCTCCTGAAATAAGAGTAACCTTTTGTGCTAAATTGGCCAAAATTTTGACCCCTCTGACAGTGAAAACGACTTTTAGCAGCTTAGGGCAGCAAGCATTTCAATGGCACTAGAACCAGAAAGTTCACCAGGTTCTTCGATGTGTAGATAGGTGATCAAACCACCTTCCGTGACAAATCCACATCTTTTACTCCGGATGCCCAACGGTTGGCCAAAATCTTTAACTGTCCCAAGAGCAGTCGCAAATTCAGCCTTTGGGTCTGAAAGCATTTCAATTTTTCCGATGGCACCGGATTGGTGTCCCCATGCTAACATTACGTGTGGATCATTAACAGAAATGCACGCTACGGCATCCACGCCTTTTTTTGCGAACTCATCGCGTTTTGATACGAAGCCGGGTAGATGTTGCTTAGAGCATGTCTGTGTAAAAGCACCAGGCACAAAGAAGAACACAACTTTTTTGTTTAAAGACCATTTGCTTAGATCAAATTTCTGGACTTCATTTTCGTTCTTGGTGAATAACGTTACGCTTGGCAGCGTATCTCCTAAGGAAATTGTCATCTATATTTCCACCTAATTTTTTCTGAAAAAAAATAAAACTTGTCTAGATCTCCTGTCTAGTGTTTAGCAGGTGATGGAGGCACTATACCGAAAATCCTCTAATCCCTTTAGTGCTTTCATGGTGTCAGGTATAATTTTAGGGCCTTGTATTGCTGTCTTCAATTCTTTGGATAATCAAGAAATTCGTCTAGGATTTCTTCTGGCGGACGGATAAAATCACGCGTTCGGCTAACCTCCAAACCAAACTTCTGCCGCATTTCAATCGCCATTTCCGTCATGCGCAGCGCCACGGGTAGGCCATTCAACACCGGTGCTTCGGCAACACGAAACCCAGAAATCTGGGCAAATAGCAGCATTGGAATACCGCCCGCTGGGATAAGTACATCAACGCCGGCCTCTACCAGCGGTTTGGCCTGGCGGGTAAATTCATCAGCTACCTGCTGCAGCAGATCCGCATCGTCAAACGCCGCCAATATCTGGCCGGGCTCGAATTGCATCGCATGAATGGCCGTTACGCGCCCAGCCAGACCGTATTTGCTGACCTGATGTTCGTGGCCTGGGATAAAGCGCGGGTTAATGGTGATGATGCCGATTTTCTGACCGTACTGGCAGCCATAAAGCATGCTCGCCTCGCCAAGTGATATCACCGGAATGGATGATGCGGCGCGTGCCTCATAGAGGCCGGAATCTTGAAAATGACCCATCAGATAGCCATCGAATCCGGTGCGCCCTGCGGTAATGGCATTAGCAATCGCCTCTCGACCACAGCGCCATTCGACAAGTGCATGCGCATAGGAATCAAAGGGTGTGATTCCTTGGAAAACGATCTCAGTGTCGGCGCGCGCATGTCTGTTCAAAAAGCTGTTCAGTCGGCCCCAATATCCTGGGGCGGCGGTTTCATTCACAAAGCTCTGGTAAAAAATTTTCATCCGGACGGTCCTCTTGGCGCATCTACGTGCGCATTTATCTGCGGGGCGCGTATGAAGGGCAGTCTTGGATCTGCCTATCCAAACCATCATGCTGGCCAAAAGCGGGATGAGCGTCAAATGCTTTGGCCTGGAAGCGGTCTGGGTAATTTACATAGCGTTGACACTCATGCCAGACTGCCGACATGACGTTATTTTTGTATCAAGACGAAACAGTATTCTCGCGTTTCCTAGCAGTGGCGGAGGCCCGCCCGGCGCAGCCCTTTCTGCGCATTCTGCCGGATGTGGCGGCGGCCTACGGCTGCGCGTCTGGCGACATCTCCTATCGTGACATGAAACTGCAAGTTGCGGCGCGGCGCGATATGCTGGCATCGGCCGGCATGGCGGTTGGCGCGCGCATCGGCCTCTATCTGTTCAACACGCCCGATTTCTTTGTGAACTGGCTGGCGGCAAACGCGCTGGGGCTGTCGATTGTGCCGATCAATCCTGATCTGAAAAGGCGTGAGGCGGATTTCATTATTTCCCATTCCGAGATGGTGCTGGTGGTCGCGGCCAGACAGGCGCCGCAGATGCTGCGGGATATCTGCAGTGAGTCAGGCCTGCCGCTGATAGGGCCGGCAGAGGCACCTCCACAGCTGCAGGTGACAACTGCGGGCTTGTCAGGTCCGCACAGCCGGCGCGAGGCTGCATTGCTCTACACATCGGGCACCACCGGCCAGCCCAAGGGGTGCCAGCTGGACCAGGTCTATTTCCTGACGGCGGGTGACTGGTATGCAGCCCTGCCAGCCCCCTATGACTTGCGACCTGGAAAAGAGGTGATGCTGACCCCGCTGCCAATGTTCCATATGAATGCGCTTGCCTATTCCGTGATGGCGATGATCACCACCGGTGGCACGCTTGTCCCTCTCGACAGGTTTCATCCTGACCGGTGGACAGATGCAGTATCTGACAGCGATGCCACAATTCTCCATTATCTGGGGGTAATGCCGTCAATCCTGATGAGTCGGCCGGAAGATGACCGTGACAGGCAACACCAAGTCCGTTTCGGTTTCGGGGCCGGCGTTGACCGCAAACTGCATGCCGCTTTTGAGGAGCGGTTCGGGTTTCCGCTTGTCGAGGCCTGGGCCATGACCGAAACTGGAGCGGGTGTCTGCATTGCTGCTACAGGTAGCAAGCGCGCGGTGGGCCAAAATTGTTTTGGAATGGCCCCGTCCGAAATGCAGGCTCGTATTATTGATGATGCCGGTCAGGATGTTGCTGATGGTACGCCGGGGGAATTGCTTGTGCGCCGCGCTGGCGATGACCCGCGCTTTGGATTCTTCCGCGCGTATTTGAAAGACACTGATGCTACCGATGCTGCCTGGAATGGTGGCTGGTTTCATACTGGCGATATCGTAATGCGTGACACGGATGGCCTGTTCTTTTTCCGTGACCGTAAAAAGAACATCATACGCCGGTCTGGAGAGAATATTGCCGCGCTTGAGGTGGAAACCGTCCTGATGCGGCATACCAGTGTGGCAGCACTGGCAGTCGGCCCGGTGCCTGACCCGCTGCGCGAACAGGAAGTGGCCTGCCTCGTTGTGCCTGCGCCGGGGGTGGATTCGGACAGTTTATTTGCCGAGCTGTTTGCGCTGGCTCAGGAAGAGCTGGCCTACTTCAAGGCGCCCGGCTGGTTTGCCGCCGTTGAAAGCCTGCCGTTGACCAGCACACAAAAGCTACAGCGCGGGGCCTTGCAGAGCCTGCTGCAAACCATGTTTGAGGACAGTGCGCTGGTTGATTTCCGCCACGGGAAATCGCGCCGTGCACGGGTGGTTGGGTGATGGAATGACAGCGGGATTTGATGATATTGTTGTTACCACGCCGATTTCCATTGCCTATCGGCGGTTTTCGAATGAGTCGGCGCATTGGTGGCTGTTATCCGCATTACGCGACATGCTGCGCGCGGCCAAATTGCGGCCCGCGGATATTGACGGGCTGACTGTATCGAGTTTCACCTTACATCCTGATAGTGCTGTCGGCTTCACACAACATGCCGGGCTGGCGCTTGGCTGGCTGGAACACCTGCCGATGGGGGGTGCGTCCGGCGTGATTGCACTGCGGCGCGCGGCGCGTGCCATCCAGTGCGGGGATGCCAAAATTGTGGCCTGCCTTTCCGGCGATACCAACCAGCTGGACAGCTTTCGCCAGACATTGGCGCGGTTTTCCCATTTTTCCAACGACGCGGCCTGGCCCTATGGTGCCGGCGGTGCCAATGGCTATTTCGCGCTGATTGCCGATCATTACATGCGCCGCTTTGGCATTTCCCGGGACACTTTCGGCAAGATCGCGGCCGCACAACGCAGCAACGCTCTGACCTATCCTCATGCGCTGATGAAGACAGGCCTGACTGTCGAGCAATATCTTGGTGCCAGGATGATCGCATCGCCGCTGGGATTGTTTGACTGTGTGATGCCCTGCGCCGGAGCAGAATCCTTTTTGGTAATGCACGCGGAAACCGCCAGCCGGCTCGGTCTGCCGGCCGTGCGCCCCCTTGCCATTATCGAACGCCATAACGGGTTTGCCGAGGATCCGGTGCAGTTTCGCGGCGGCTGGGCGCATGATCGGGACCTGCTGTGGAACCGGGCAGAATGCGCGCCTGACGATATGGACCTTGTGGAAACCTATGATGATTATCCGGTGATCAGTCTAATGCAGCTAGAAGATCTGGGATTTTTTGACAAGGGTTGCGGCGCGGATTTCATCGCCAAACATGACCTGACCTGCGCCGGCAGCTTTCCGCATAATACCAGTGGCGGGCAGCTGTCGGTTGGTCAGGCAGGCGCTGCTGGCGGGTTTTTGGGTCTTGTCGAGGCAACAAGACAGTTGACCGGCCACGCCATAGGCATGGCGGTACCAAGTGCGCGGCGCGCCCTGGTGTCCGGATTTGGCATGGTCAATTATGACCGTGGCGTCTGTTCGGCCGCGGCTATCCTGGAACGCGTTGGAGATGCGCATGCCTGACCCGCTGCCGCCCCTGCCGGAACCCGTCCGTAAGGACCCGCAGAAAAAGACACGCTCGGCACTGACCCCACCTCTGGCGCGGAGCAGGCTTGGCATGCGCTTGGGAGCACAGGCGGCACGTGGACGGTTTCATCTACCGCATTGCGACAGTTGCGCGGTTATAGTCTGGCCGCCAAGAGAAGCCTGCCCATCATGCCTGTCAGACCTGCATTGGCGCGTTGCCGACCCGCATGGCAGGCTGATTGCAGAAACCGCGCTTGAGACCAGCCCAGAGCTGTATTTCCGGGAACGGGTCCCCTGGCGCGTCGGTACGGTAACGCTGGCGGGTGGGGTGCCGGTGATGGCACATCTCCACGCGCATTGCCGCGTAGGCGACAAGGTGGAACTGCGCCTGTTTCTCGACAAGGCAGATCGGGCCGTATTCATGGCCTTCGCCGACACAGACAGTCCTGATTTAAGGGAGGATATTCAATTGCGCGAACTGACCAATGATCCGCGTCACCGGCGTGTCCTGATTACCGATGCTCGCACGCCAGCCGGGGTCGCGCTTGCTGCAGCCATGACTGGTGCAGGCGCAAAAACAGTATTTGCCGGTGTCGCTGAAAGCTGGAAACGCGATGCGGCCATTGAAAGGCTGGAAGGCATGACCGGGGTGTCAGTCTTGCCGCTGGACCTGACAGATACGCGGTCAGTTGAAGAGCTGTGCGGTGAGATTGGCGGCAAGGTGGATATATTGGTGCATAATGCTGAACATGTCCGCCCTGGAGGGGTGATGGCCGGGCGCGGTATCGCCGATGCAAGGCAATTGCATGACAAGCTGGTTTTCGGCTTCATGCGTCTTGCCGAGAATTTTGGCCCGGTGATGCGCAGCCGCGGCGCCGACGGGGTGAATGCTGCTACCGCCTGGGTAAACCTGCTGTCCGTCTATGCGCATGCTAACTGGCCGGCCTTTGGCCAGCACTCGGCTGCGCATGCCGCGACGTTGTCGCTGGCGCAATGCCTGCGCGGCGAAATGCTGGGCAGCGGGGTACGGGTGGTCAATGCCTTTGCCGGGCCGCTAGAACAGGACTGGCATGATTCTGTGCTGCCGCCAAAAGTCACGCCCGACCGTCTGGCACGCGATATCGTGGCAGGTTTGCTCGCCGGGCAGCAGGACCTCTATATCGGCGATGTCGCGCGCGATGTGGCTGAACGTTTCGAGGATGATGCCAAGCTGCTGGAAATGGAACTTGCA
>MDTC01167024.1_pt1 | contig 13707 bp, 8 predicted proteins | sample 811181 | NCBI WGS metagenome assembly MDTC01 (sample SAMN05326644, study PRJNA326480) | marine metagenome | isolation source: seawater | place: Pacific Ocean: North | collected 2011
CATAAATTTGGTTGGTCTGAGCTTGTAATGTAGAGTCGCGGGCTATTTGCCCAATCTCCGCAATGTTTTCGAGTTTGGGGTAACCCGGTCGTAGGGCTCACACAAGGGATAAAGGCGTCTCCGAAGCCTCCTTGTCACAAATTTACTATTAAGAATATGCCGCGCTGAACCTCCAGATCACGATCAAAGCCTTCCCTGCGCCCATCCTCAGGTAAGAAGCCCCTGATCGCTCATCCCGCCATTCGCAGCCCGGGTTTCAATGCGAAGTAACACTAGCAGACATCCCTAATCTTAATCACACCGTCAAGGTCGCCACCTCCGCACTGTCCGAAGAAACAACCGCTGCGCTCCGCAGTAACCTGGTCAGGACGTTTCGACGGTCAAACTGATAGGCAAACCGGCGGGCTCGTTCCGATAGAGCCCTGCGTTCATCATCCGACATGCGAGCGGCCTCGTTGAGGCAGTCTCTGAGAGACTCAATATCGCCCGCCACGTGCTGGAGACAGTTCCCACCGGAGGCCTCCGGAATTCCTCCCGTCCCAGTCGTAATAACCGGACCAAGTCCTCCGGCCAGCATCTTTTCAGCAACCGCAATCCCAAAAGTCTCTACAAACTCAGGTTGCGGCTTGCTCGGCAGACACCAGGCGTAGCACCCATACATGAGAGCTCCTTTCTCATCATCACTGACATCATCTAAGACCTCGATCGAGGGATCCTCGCTGGCAAGGTCCCTGATCTGTTCCTTCATTGGCCCATTCCCACAGATAATGAGCTTTTTCACTCCGTAAAGTTCACTCTCACGATAGGCCGCCACAAGGTCGTCAACACCCTTTGCTGGAGCTATACGCGAAAGAAACATTACGTAGCCATCCCTCTCAAGCCCCCGCAACGAAAGAACCTCGTCAACCCGTGGGAGATTCTCTTCGATTGAGATGTAAGATACCGTATCGATCGCAGGGGAGCTTATTTGCACTCTTTCCCTTAGCTGAGTCGCAAAGTCGGTGCCAAGTTCAGCATCTACCGCCTCCCCCGATTCAATAATCATATCCCTGGTGAACTCGCTGACCGCTACCGGGAGATCATGGTCGAGGTAGTTGGCAAGGACCATCTGAGCTGCACCTGTCTGACCGACCTCCAAGGCATTCCTCACCACGTTAGTTATGTCTGACCCCACGGCCTCGCCAACAGTGTAGACATCCGGAGCCCTCTCCAAATTCTCAAAAGTCCGCACTGCGTTCATCACCATCTGCCCGTGGGGCACAAGGTAAAGGTCCATTAACATCACCCTTCCGTGCAACCCGTGGAGAATATCCACAAGCTCCCCGCTCAGCGCGTATCCCAGCCGCCCATCTAGCACCTTGTAATCGCCAACAGGATTTGGGCGGCAGACCTTAATCCCCGCAGAATAGTGAGAGACCGTCTCGAGTGGTTTCAACGGAAGCCCACTCTCCTCAAGAACATCGATCGGGTAGGTAACGATGTGGACTGATTCCAATCCCATTTCAATACCAGCCTCAGCGAGATTACGCGCCTCCGTAGAGTGTCCGCAGATAATCGGGTCCGCCCGAACAACCATTATGAGATGTGACACCTTTACGAGATCTCTCTGGTTAAAGGACCCGTGGCTGCCCGGTAAATTCTCAAGTGAAACGCTCATTACTTTGCTGGTTTTCAAAACCCAACGCAGTTCCCATGCCAGCTTACAGCTCACTCCCCTGAGGAGCTGTTTTCTCAGGAAACAAATGACGGAGGGCGACTCTCCTTGGCCCACGAAGACGGATTCCCTCCCATTTCTAAAACCAGCTCTGAACCGCCTTGGAACTCACTCAGCCTGAGGTAGGAACGCTCAAGGAGCCGGCCATTCAACCACGCTCTCTGAACGTAGATGTGATCCTCGTTAGCGCTCCGGGCCTGAACGACAAAATCTCCTCCCTGTAATTTCAGTTTCACGCAGGGGAAGACAGGGCTGCCGATCAGGATCACCGGCATTCCCGCCACCGGAAACAGTCCCAACATACTCCACACCAGCCACGACGAAAGCCCTCCCGAGTCGTCATTTCCCGGTAAACCTCCACGACCCGTGGAAAACTGATAACGAATGACACCTCTTACCACTTCCGCGGCCCGGTCCGGACGCCCCGCATAATGGTAAAGGTAGGGCGCCTCCATATCCGGTTCATTGTTAAGGCCCTCGAACCGGTGGACAGTTTCCCCATGTAACGGCTCCTGGAACCCGAAGAAGCGGTCGAGAAGATTCACGAAGGACTTTTCACCACCAGCCAGTTTAATTCTTCCCACCATGTCGTGAAGAATCCGGAATGAATAATTCCAGTTCTCTCCCTCGTAATACTCCGAATCTTCTCTGAGCAGCCCGGTATTCTCGTCCATCGCGTTGGGCCAGCACCGGAGCAAAGGAAGGCTGTGATCGTAAATTCCCTGATAGCCAAGCCGTTTCGCCATCTGCGCGATTCCAAAATGGGCCCCAGCGAGATCCAGAGTATGTGAAAGCGGTTGCACGATCCGGTTTCGAGCGAACTCGGCAAACCGCCCCGTGGCAACTTTCTTGCTCAGGCTCGTTCCCCAGAGAAGTCTCAGAATCCAGTCCCAGTCCGCTTTCACTCCGCGCATCTGCGCATCCGCCAGGATGATGTGGCAAAGCCCGGTTGCCTGCTTGTTGAAACGCTCGGGTGCGTTGTCCATCAGGTAGCTTACGGGGAAGGCTCCCTCCCGGGCGGCGACTTCACCAAGAAACTCAACAAAGCTTTCTCCCCACTCAGGCCAGAAGGTCATCAGGAGAGGGAGCTGTGTCTTATATTGGTCCCAGAGGGTAGCGAGGTCGAAAAAGAAGGGGCCATCGCGGGAACTGAAAGGGTTCTCATCGCGGAAATCTGCAGGCTTGAGTGCAGAATGATAAAAAGCGGAATAAAACATCTCACGCAATTCATCGGTTCCTCCGTCAACCTCAACCTTACCAAGAACCACATCCCAGCGCTCGGCAGCTTTTCGGGCGACATCCTCCAGCGGATCTGATTCCACTACCGCAAGAGCCTCTCTGCAGCGTTTCACATTGCGCAGCGAAAATCCGATCCTGATCTCCAGTGGTTCTCCGGCACTTCCAGCCTCAAACCATACCCCGAACGGAGGCACTTTCTCTCCTGACTTTCCTGAATTTGTGGAGGGTAAAACCTTTGAGTGCTCCCCTCTGAGCTCCGCTCCATTTTCCCATAGTCCCGCGCGGGCAGAATCTGCTACCTCGATTCGGAAATAGATTGGAATGCCCTCCATCACCACCATCCCTTCCGCCGCAGCGGACCCCTGCAATTCCACCTGCCCTCCCTGCGGGTAGCTTCGCATCTCATCGACAAGCAGCCCACCGGCTGAGAGGTCAATTGCAACTTTACCCCTCACGTCTTCAGGGAACTCGTAGCGGTGGATAGCGCTGCGCTGCGTACAGGTTACCTCACAGAATACGTCCCGCTCATCAAACCGCGCAGAGTAATAGCCCGGCCAGGCACGCTCTTCAAGAAGCGCACACCGCTCTCCTATCCCCTCGAGGCCCTTCCCCGTGAGTGGGATTGTCAGCAGATAATTGTAATAGACCCGAATACGGCCAGTCCCTGATTGCTGGAAATGCGCAATTCCAAGGGCTTCATGCTTCTCAAAAGCAACCGGGGGCGGATCCCCGGTGAGAGAAACTCCGTAGCGGCCATATCCAGTCACATAAGCCCCGGAATACGCACAGGCTGACACCATTCCAAAAGGACAGACGGCCCCCGGATGGGTGTTACCAACGGGAGGCTTAGCTCGCCACCATGTAGCAGCTACCCCCTCAGCCTTGGGCAGCTGGGACTGCGAATTTCCAAGGAAAGGATCAACCCACCTCGAGTTTTTCTCCCCTTGCCGTTTCTCAAGCATGTCTTCCCGAGTGACCCATTCCTGTTTCTTCCAAAGTCCTTGGAGCAGAATGCGGTCCAAATGCCCACACTTGCCAAAAAGAAGGAACCGGATACAACGCAACTTATGAGCAAAATGGTGCGCCGCACGTTTCTTGGAGGCCTGACCTCCGCAGCCTCCCTTGTTACGGGTTCTGCCTACGGTAAGAAATCCCCAAACGAGGTGCCCAACCTTGCTGCAGTAGGCGTTGGGGGCAAGGGCTGGGTCGATTCCAACGGGGCTGCGAAACATGGAAACATTGTCGCGTTTTGCGATGTGGAACAGGCCAAGGGGGGCAAACGTGGCGGGTTTTCCGCCGCAGCCAGCAAATGGCCACAGGCCCGGCGCTACACCGATTGGCGGGTCATGCTGGAGAAAGAAAAAAATCTTGATGGGATCACCGTCTCGACCCCTGACCATATGCACGCACCGATTACCATGACCGCCCTCCAACAGGGCATCGGATGCTATACCCAAAAACCCCTGACTCGGACCGTTTACGAGTCTCGCAAGGTCACGGCCGCAGCCGCCCGGGCCGGGGTCGCCACCCAGATGGGAAATCAGCACCACAGTGGCACCAGCTACCGCACTCTGGTTAATCTCGTACAGAAAGGCATGATCGGTAAGATCAAGTGCGCCCATGCGTGGTCCAACCGACCCATCTGGCCCCAGGGAATCAAGCGCCCTGGTGCTTCCGCCGCAGCACCCAATGCCTTGCAGTGGGATCTCTGGCTCGGAGTCGCTCCGGAGCGCCCCTTTGCTCCCGGCGTCTATCATCCCTTCAAGTGGCGGGGCTGGTATGACTTCGGAACCGGAGCCCTCGGGGACATGGGCTGTCACATTATTGACCCAATTTACTGGGCCTTGGGCCTAAGCGCACCGGAAACCGTGCTCTATGAGGGCCCCGACCCAACCAAAGAGACCTTCCCGAAATCGGAGCGTATTCACTACGAATTCCCGGGAACCGAGCGGACCGCCGGCAAGACCATCAAGGTGACCTGGCATGACGGAGGAAACCTTCCTGACCCCTCGGAATGCGATTTACCCGCCGGAACAACGCTCCCCGCCAATGGCAGCATGTTTGTCGGGGAACAGGGTGTTGTAGTCTGTCCCCACGGTTCAGGCAAACTCCCCTCGCTCTACCCGGAGAAGAAATTCAAGGGGATCGACTTCCAGGTTTTGCCCTCTGCCGATCACTACAAGCAATGGGTCGATGCCATCAGGGGAGAAGGGAAGCCCAGCTCCAGCTTCGACTATGCTGGCCCGCTCTGTGAGACCGTCCTTCTGGGCTGTGTGGCTTCACAGGTGCCAGGCACTAAACTTGAGTGGAACGCCAAGGCCCTGCGATTCAACAACAGCAAGGAGGCGGACAATCTTCTCCACCAGCAATACCGGGAGGGCTGGGAAGTCGCCGGAATTTAGGCGTGATCTCCCTCGTAATTTCGTGCTGCGGACGCATCCCGGGATAACACCGACCCGATCAGGGCTCCCGAGGCAAATCCCATCACATGCGCGAGTACGTCTACCCTGGACGAAACGTCTCCTCCGCCAGCGCCAAACCACCCAAGGAGGATGGCCCCGGCAATGAAAGGAATCGCAAACCCTCCAACTTTGCGAACTGATCTAGCACGGCAGGCCCGAAGAGCACTGCTGCCGACTAATAAGCCAAGTGCGCCAAAGGTTGCTGTAGATGCTCCGAGAGATTTGAAGCCCTCGGGAAAATGCAACCAGGAGGTCGCCAGGTTCCCCAGAGTTCCACTGGCAAGGATGGAAACCCACCCACGGACAGGCCCAAAGGTCCTAGCTACAAACACGCAAAAAATTCCACCGATCAATATATTCCCAATTAGATGGCCTCCATCGGCGTGCAGGAACAGCGCGGTAAAGGAGCGATACCACTCTCCAGCACCAAAAACACCTTGGCTGGAATTGCAATACTTCGCCACCATGGCCTCTGTCTGTCCCATGAAGGTGACCATCAGGAGGGCCACCCAGAGGAGGAAGAGCTCCACTCCGGACCGGTGAAAAGAAATCGCTGCAGACTGCTCTGATGGCAGCTGCTGCTCTTCCCGGTAGAGCCGGAACTCCTCGGCGATCGCCACCTTGAAGGCAGGGTCCGCATAGAGAAAGAATCGTGGCTCTTCCGGCTCCATCCTTACCCAGCAATCGAGGTTCATTGCGAGGACGACCAAGGCGTAGTCGTTAACCTCTCTAAGGGCTTCAAATTCGCCCACCAAGGCAAGCGTCCCCTCCTCAATCGCGTGATCAAAGTCAATCATGCTTACGGGGCGAGATTGCAACATGAAGGCGGTTCGCAAACAAGATTCACCTCCGGAACATTCCAGATGAACGCGAAATTCCTCTCGATCCTGAAGCCAATCTCGTTCTCGATACCTCCATGATCCGGAAGGTCACTCTCCTCCTCACCTCTTTTTTCCTCTTCTCAGAGGCGATTGCCAAACCCCGCCTGATTGTTCTCACCGATATAACCAATGAACCCGATGACGAGCAGTCCATGGTTCGCCTTCTCTGCTACGCAAACGAGTTCGATATTGAGGGCCTCATTGCTACGACCTCCTGCTGGCTTCGCAACAAGACCGCTCCCGAGAAGATCCTCGAACGTATCGAGGCCTACCGCCAGGCCCGCAACAACTTGATGGTGCATTCAGGGGGTTGGCCGGAGGCGGATCAACTTCGGAAGTCTGTAAAGACGGGTGTCCCGCGGTTTGGAATGCAGGGAGTTGGCAAAGAACACGACTCTCCAGGCTCCGAGCATATTATCAGAGTCGTGGACAGGGAGGATGACCGACCAGTCTACATCTCTGTCTGGGGTGGCGCCAACTGTCTCGCACAGGCCCTCTGGAAGGTAGCGCAGACTCGCAGCAAGCCAGAGACCGAAGCGTTCATCCACAAGCTGAGGGTCTACACTATTTCTGATCAGGACGATGCCGGACCATGGATGCGCAATACCTTTCCCGGGCTCTTCTATATTGTCAGTCCCGGCCATGAGGAAGGCCAGGGTGGCTCCTACCACTACGCCACCTGGGTAGGCATTTCGGGTGACAGGTTTCATGGGCGGTTCGAGGGTCCCGACTTCACCCTCGTGGACAATCCATGGCTCGACCTGCACATCCGGAAGGATCATGGTCCTCTGGGTGCGATGTACCCGCGGACAACGTATCTCATGGAGGGCGACACCCCATCCTTTTTCTGGGCTTTACGCAACGGCCTGAACGAACCGGAGCATCCGGACTGGGGTGGTTGGGGGGGGCGCTACGAACTCTATACCGCTCCCCCAAAACGCTACTACCACGAACCCGAAACCCGACCCATCTGGACCAATACGATGGACGAAGTAAAAGGCGTGGACGGAAAGTGGCACACCAGTAACCACGCCACGATCTGGCGCTGGCGGGAGGGCTACCAGCATGACTTCGCTGCCCGCCTCGACTGGAGCCACCAGCCCAATTTTAAAGATGCCAATCATCCGCCCATTGTAACAATAAACGGCGATCGAAGCCGGGATGCTGTTCTCGTTACCGCAGGGCCGGGAATGCCTGTCGCTCTGGACGCCCGCGAGAGCACTGATCCGGACGGCAATGAAATATCGTTTCATTGGTATCCCTACCGTGAAGCCGGTTCTTTTCCTCTGACGATCTACTATCGGAACCTCAAATGGGAAGGCGCTAACACCTCCACCCTCAAGCTCAACGCGCCGGCAACAAGCACCCCGGAAACGATCCACTTTATCCTCGAAGTTAAGGATGCGGGACAACCCAGCCTGACTACCTACCGCAGGGTGATCCTGAAAGTTGATCCGACCCTACGTGATTAATGGGTTCCATCCCATCTCATGCAGATTCGCCTCACAAGCCCGTAAGCCCAGACCACCTCATGATGTCTCGCAATCTCGCTTGGCTCATCCCCTAATTTCTTGTATCTATGGAGAACCTATATCTCCCCTGTCATGCTTGAACTCTTTGGCAAAAACGACCACAAGCCCTCTCACTGTGACGGATATTCCCGGCGGGACTTTCTCAAGGTCGGAGGAATGGCCGCAGGCGGGCTCTCCCTGAGCCAACTCCTCGGCATGGAGGCAAAAGCCCGAACCGGATCTTCTCACAAGGCTGTCATTAATATCTACCTTCCCGGCGGACCATCGCATCTCGACATGTTCGACCTCAAGCCGGATGCCCCCTCCGAAATCCGGGGGGATTTCCAGCCGATCTCGACCAACGTCCCGGGCATACAAGTCTGCGAACTCTTTCCCAAGCTTGCGAAAATGGCAGACAAGTATGCCATCATCCGCTCCCTCGCTGACTCAGATGGAGCTCATGATTGCTACCAGTGCATGACCGGCCACAAGAAGCGTGACAACGCCCCTCCAGGAGGCTGGCCTGCATGGGGGTCATGGGTCTCAACCCTGCAGGGGTCGAAGCCTGGCATACCTGCCAACGTCTCGCTCATGTATCCCACCGGAAACCGGACTTGGGGTGAGGCTGGGACCGGGGGATTCATCGGTAACTCCCACGCCCCGATGGGGCTTGTTGACAAGGACCCCAACGCCCGGGCCAAAAGTATGACCCTTCAGGGAATGTCGCTGGATCGTCTCATGGACCGCGAAGCTCTCCGGGCCTCCATGGACAGACTAAAGGCCAACATTGACACTACTGGCCAGATGGAGGGTCTCGATACCTACAACCGCCAGGCCCTTGAAATTCTCGCTGATGGGAACCTGGCTGCGGCCCTCGATGTCTCCCAGGAGCATCCCAGCGTAGTCGAGCGTTACGGAATCAACGACCCTAAGTATCAGCGAGATGGCGCTCCCAAGATGATCCGGAACTTCCTCGTGGCCCGTCGCCTGGTGGAGGCCGGGGCTAGGGTAGTATCCCTTAACTACAGCCGCTGGGACTGGCACGGCGGAGACGGCCTGAATTTCCCACGCTCCCGAGAAGAATTTCCGCTCCTCGACCAGGGCCTCAGCGCCCTCATCACCGATCTCCATGAACGTGGCCTGCAGGACGATGTCTCCATCGTGATGTGGGGTGAATTCGGACGCACCCCAAAGATCAACAAGATGAACAGCCGCGATCATTGGCCCAAAGCCAACTTTGCCTTCGTAGCCGGCGGAGGCATGAACCTGGGGCAGGTTATTGGCGCAACAGACAAACATGGTAATGAGCCCATCGAACGCCCGGTCAAATTCCAGGAGGTCTTTGCTACCCTCTATCACAACCTTGGTATCGACCTCTCGAGTGCAACGGTAGAGGATTCCAGTGGCAGGCCCCACTTCCTGGTTGATCCCGGGATCAAACCAATGCGCGAACTAGTCGGATAGGATTTCCTGGACCCTACCACATCACTGGCAGGACTGGCGGGGCCAAGCTTGCTCTACTAGTGCACCGCCGCCTTTGAAAACACGCTCAGGACAATCACCCCGGTGACAATCAGGCCGATACCTGCAATCGCGCCCCCATCCAGCTTCTGCTTAAGGACTATCCATCCGATGAGACTGATCAGGGCCATGCCTATTCCGCACCAGAGAGCGTAGGCCACACCAACCGGGATCGTCCTGAGCGTCAGGGAAAGCATATAGAAGGCCAGCGCATAGGCCCCTACCACAACAAGGGAGGGCCCCAGCTTCGAAAAGCCCTCTGTTGCCTTGAGAGCGGATGTACCAACCACTTCCGCAACGATCGCTACCGCAAGATACACGTAACCTGTCATCAACATTTACCGGTGCTCCGGTCGCCAATTCTCGACCAAGCCAGGAAAGACATCAAGTCCAGACGGGGAGGGCTCCCCTCCTCAGCACGGCCGGCCCCTCAAGCCAGAACATCCTTGATCACATGCCCATGCACGTTGGTCAGGCGGCGCTCCAAGCCGTTGTGGTAATAACTGAGGCGCTCATGGTCGAGGCCGAGGAGGTGCAGAATGGTGGCATTGAAATCATACACCTCGACCGGATCCACCGCAGCCTTGTGGCCGAACTCATCACTCTCCCCGTAAGAGAGCCCCTTCTTCACCCCAGCGCCGGCCAGCATGCAGGTAAAGGTGTCAGGGTTATGATCCCGGCCAGTTCCATTACTTTGGAGGAAGGGCATTCTCCCAAACTCGGTGCACCAAACCACGAGGGTTCGATCAAGTAGTCCCCGACGCTTGAGATCCCGGATAAGGGCCGCAGTCGGCTGATCCATTATCTCGGCCTGCATGGCGTGAGTCTTGAGAATATCGGAGTGAGAGTCCCAGTTGGTAATTCCGTTGCCGCCTGATGGATCGCTCCCGTTAAACAGCTGGACGACCCTCACCCCCTTCTCGACCAGCCTTCGTGCCAGAATACAATTCCGAGCATAGGCTCGTTTCAGATCGCTCCCGGCCTCCGTTCCATACTCAGTCTGAATGAAATCCGGCTCACCGGAGAGGTCCATCATCTCAGGAACGGAAGTCTGCATTTTACCTGCAAGCTCATAACTGGCGATTCGCGCTGCCAGGTCCGCATCGCCCGGATACTTCTCAAGATGCTTCCGATTCAAATGCCGGAGAAGGTTGACTGTCTTCCTGTCATCCGCGGCGGACAGCGAGGCCGGTCGGTTCAAGTTCGAAGGAGGATTACGGGCATTGAAATCAGTGCCCTGGAAGGCGGCGGGAAGAAACCCGCAGCCGAAATTGTTCTTCCCCGAGCGGGCTAGGCCTCTGGGATCATTGATCGCGACGAACGCCGGAAGCTCACTGCAGTCGGATCCCAGAGCATAAGTCGCCCATGCCCCGAAGGAAGGAAACCCTTCCATGGTGAAACCCGTATTGAAAAAGTTTTCCCCCTGCGGATGGGCACTTGTCTGGGTGTGCAAGGAATGGAGAAAGCAGAAGTCGTCCGCGAGAGATCCCATCTCGGGGAGGAGATCGGACGTCATCTTGCCCGTCTGCCCACGAGGCTTGAACTCCCAGAAGGGCTTGGCGATATTGCCAGTGGGCCCCTCGAAAGTCACAGAGGGCAGCCCGGGCGGCTTCTGCCCGTGAAATTTCTTGAGAGCCGGCTTGTAATCGAAGGTATCGACATGACTGACGGCACCGGGGCAGTAGATCACCAGCACCTGCTGTGCCGCACCCTCAAAGTGTCCTCCCCTCGGGGCGTAGGGCTGATCCGGGTCGATCGGGGGTCGGATAGGCGACTTACTACTGGACGCAGCGCGATCCGGATCTTCAGCCGCCAGCAAGTGAGCAAGCCCCAGGCCCCCGAGAGAGAACCCTGTGTTCCGCATGAAATTCCTCCGGTTCAATAAATGATGCCCCCGGGAACTGAGATTCTCTGGATCGTTCATCATTTCACAAAAGGTTCCACGGGTCTGGGAGGCGTATTCACCATAGTGCCGTTTTACGGAAGAAACCCAAATTCATTCGAGTTCATCAAACTCCGGGCTACGAGTTGGAGCGTCACGCCCTCGCAGGCTGCCATTTCGCCGGCCTGTGGTGCACGGCTGAGGAGACAATCAAATAACCATCGAATCTGATCTTCTCTAGCATCCCCGCCTTCTCTCATCGCCCGCTGCGCAATGAACTTCGACTGCTCTACCACAAAAGGGCTGTTCATCAGGTTCAAGGCCTGCAGCGGAGTTGTGGAAATCGGCCGCTTAGCTCGCACCTGCCCACAATCAGGAAAATCAAAGGCCGTGAAAATCTGGTCATCTACTCGTCTCATCCGCTCCTGATAAAGCATCCGGCGCCATGTTCGGGGGCCGTGGTTATCGACTACTTCCCACTGCGCGTAGGTCTTTTTCACATTGTGTATCCGATAGCTCCGCCCTCCCACTCTGCGATCCAGCTTGCCTGAGGCTTGGAGGATGCTGTCACGCAAAACCTCAGCAGCCACGCGCCTCGGGGGAAACCTCCACAGAAAACGACTTCCTCCGTCAGCATTGAGAGCCTCGGGAGAGGGCTGGCTGGAACGGCGGAAAGACTCCGACATGACTAACATCCGGATCATCCCCTTCATGGACCAAGCCTGCGTCTGGTAAGTGGTCGGCGATACGAATTCTGCTGCGAGCCAATCAAGCAACTCAGGATGGCTTGGAGGCGCACCTGCACTGCCAAAGTCGCTGGGGGTCGACACGATTCCACTGCCAAAAATATGGTGCCACATCCGGTTAACCATCACGCGGGCAGTTAATGGATGGCTCCGGTCAGTCAGCCAGCTAGAGAATTCAGCTCTCCGCTTTGAGCCAGGGGCTTCGGAATCCAGATCAAGATTGCCCTTGAGAATATCCAGCCCTGCTGGGGCAACCTCGTCCCTTGGGCTTTCCGGGCTTCCTCGATGCAGCACCCGCGTGACCTGCGTGGGAATGAGGCGCCCTACGAACCCGGGCTGCGGACCCTCCTCTGCCAGCCGGGAAATCAATTTTTGAATTTCGGCGAGGGATTCTTTCCTCTCTGGATGGAGCTCATTGAGCTTTCGGGTAATGTACCAGGTTCCCACCCGCGACGTCCACTTCCCGTCTGGTTGACGGACCTCCAAGTCGAAATCATACCGTGGCAGGTTAGGCTTCTGGGTGAGGTAATCGGTATCAAAAAAATACTCCCTGTTACTGCTGAGGCGAAGGCGGTCGATTTTCACCCGTTCCGGGAAATGCACTTGGATCCAAGGCTTTTCCTGCGCATTTTTCTCCACCCTGCCACGCCATGCCATGGTCCCGAACTCCCCGTCGTTCACACGCTGCACGGGATTTCGCCCATCATTGCCCTCAGCAGGAAAACCCATGACTTTGGCTTTCTTGCCGACGTGGGCCAGATTGACTGAACGCTCTGCCGGCCCGAACAACTGCAGCTCATCAATGGTAACGTTCGGAGTCTTAAAGCGAAGGCGGATCGCACCGGCCTCCACGGCCCCGAAGTGCCACTCCCGGTATGCACCCCAGTCTTCTTCCCAGCCCCCGGTTCGCCGGAGAATTTTCCTCTGCTCTGCGATCTGGGACCACAGCTTCTCTCCCCGCTTTCGGCGCGGATGCTCAACGTCAAATTCAGGAAAGCGACTCCCGAATTCGACATCCTGAAATACCGCGGTCATCGCATAGTAGTCCGAGATCGTAATCGGGTCGAACTTATGGTTGTGACAACGGGCACATCCGATGGTCATTCCCATGATTGATGCCCCAACCGTCTGCAATATTTCATCCATCCGATCCGCCCGTGCCTGCCTGATTGCCGAGGGCTCTCGCCCCACCGTGGCGGCCGGCACATGGGGCCCTGCCACCAGAAATCCAGTCGCTTCCCCGGTGCCCAGGGAGTCGCCCGCAATCTGCTCCCTCACAAACTTATCGTAGGGGCGGTCTTCGTTGAATGCCCTCACTACATAGTCCCGATACTGCCAGGCGTTCTTACGGTAGAGGTTGGATTCTGACCCGTTGGACTCTGCCCAGCGGATGACATCGAGCCAGTGCTGAGCCCAACGCTCCCCAAAGTGGGAGGAAGAAAGAAGCTGGTCCACTAGCTCTTCATAGGCCGCATCTTGATCTTTCGCGTAGTTCTCGACAAATCGCGCAACTCTCCCGGGTTCAGGGAGGAGCCCGGTAAGAATGGTCGAAACTCGCCGAATCAACGACCGTGCGTCGGCCGGACCGTTCGCTGTGAGCCCCTTCGCAGCAAGCTTCGCGTTGATGAAGGAATCGACGGGGTTACCAGCGGCGGCGGGGATCTCGGGACGCACCACCGCAGCGAAGGACCAATGGTTCGACTGGATTGCTCCGAGATCTTGCATCTGGCCGGGCCACTCAGCACCATCCC
>MDTC01010698.1_pt1 | contig 13706 bp, 7 predicted proteins | sample 811181 | NCBI WGS metagenome assembly MDTC01 (sample SAMN05326644, study PRJNA326480) | marine metagenome | isolation source: seawater | place: Pacific Ocean: North | collected 2011
CTCCAGGAAATGTACATGAGCTTGCAAAACTAGCTGAAATCATTAAGGGCGAAATTGTAGAAGGAATACTTGCTGACGATGAAGAAACGCTTTTAACACTTTCTCCTATATTGTACCATATGCTGGCTGATATACAGGAACGAATGATATACCGAGCACAAACATTTTTGCGTGACGAAGTTGGTAACTACATCCCATCTTCGATGGATATTGATTATCCGAAAAAGCTCATGTTTTGCAATGACTTGACCAAGAAGAACTCCCTCAATTTGTCTAGTCAAAGTGCTCTTTGGTACCCTCCGCTTGAGAAAACTTTGAAATGTTTAAGTAGTCTATACCGATGTATTGAATCAACGACCTTTTCAGGGCTGGCACAAGAAGCTATCAGTTTATGCACAGATAATATTATACTTGCAAGTAAGATAATATCTCGGACTTCTGGAGCATCGGATGGGCAGCTATTTCTGATTAAACATCTTCTTATTCTAAGGGAACAAATTGCTCCATTCGATGCAGAATACACAATAGAAGTAAAGGAACTTGATTTTAGCCATATGCGAGGTCATATGCAGCGTATATTTGCAGGAGAATTATCGTTGTTTGCACTGTCTCAAGACAATGCTTTTTTTGTTCTTGCCTCTGAAGGACGACCCCACGTCCTGGAGTCTACCGTGAATTCAAAGAAAGAACTCGAAAAAAAATTAAAAATTGGATGTGAAGCCTTCATCATGACTGTTACAAAATCAACTGTTGAGCCAATGCTTCGTTTTATCACGAAAGTAACAGCTTTTGAATTCTCTGAAGGGGATGGTAAAAAATTGTCCACTTCAGCTTTTGGATCTGAGAAAAGAGTTGCAGAAGTTATTTGCAGTGTGAACAGCTCGCTTGAAACTTCCTTCATTGATATGATGAATTCTCTGAAGATTTATATCCGGGGAACAGAGACTCAAGCTTTACTACTCAAACCAATCTTTTCAAATATAGTGGAAGCACATGTTCAATTCTTCAATATACTTCTTCAAGTGTACCCACGAGAAGTGTTAAAAGGCTATGGTATGCTTGAGGTTGATGAATTGAATAAACTTTTTCAGGGCATGTTATTATAGACCACTTAGAAAACATATGGCTATAGTATACTGTGCTGTGGTTAAGAGAAAAAAAAAGCTCGTAAAGAGATCATATGGTTGAATGTTTTTACGGGTAAATTTTGCAAACAATTTCTTTCTGGAAGAAGGCAGTTTATTTTTGACAGTTTGATGTTTTTGTGGTAGTGGAGGTAATCGCTTTTTTACTAAAAAAAGCTTTAATTATAAACGCCATTATCGTTGTCAACTATATGCATTAAAAATCAAAGCATGAGCAATATCATCATTTTATCATCATGAGGTTTAGCATTCGTTCCTTTTGAAATACACGTAACTTTACACAAATACTGTAGAGAAATAGAAAGTCATATAACCCAAAAATACACAATTCACAAAAAAATAGGACAAGGGGTATTGACTTTCTTGACCGAACAAAACCTTTTTTATTCCTTCGAAAGGCATATGGAACGGTTTGGCAATCAATAGATAAGAGCAATGGCAAAAAAATTGCAATTAAAAGGATTACTGAGGCTTTTCGCAATCAAAGAGATGCAAAGGTGGCCAGTTATATGAGAAGGATAGCGTGCTCTTCTAACAGTTTTAAATACCAGCGTACAACTCGAGAAATGTTCTGCTTAAAAATTCTGGATAAACATAAGAATATTACCAAGTACGACATTCATTCCACTGTTTTTAAGTCTAACTTGCAATAAATTCTCTAGACTACTTAATATTTTTAGATGTGGAATCGACTCTGATATATACATGGTTTTTGAGCACATGGAGGCTGATTTACACGCAGGTTGGACTTTCAAAGTTACAAATGGAAACCTATTTTACATTACACGAAAATTGAAGTGTGTAGGTCAAACCAGCTGAAAACAGTACATAATTACTATGTGCTATATCAGATCCTGATCACCTTACAATACATTCATAGTAAAGATATAATCCATAGAGACATAAAGGTAGAAAGATTCACTTCGGACTGCTTTTTAAAAAACCTCTTCAAAAAAAAGCCTAGCAATATATTAATAAACCAAGACTGTCAAATTAAACTTGCCGATTTCGGCCTAGCGCGTGGAATATTCTGTAAACAAACACAAAGATATGCATGCGATTTAACATCGTACGTAGCAACGAGATGGTATGCGACCCAGTGAAAAAATCTTCTCATAAAAAATCACCAAAAAGAATAGGTATCGAGCTCCTGAGATTTTAATGAAATGCAAAGCATACTCAAAAGCTGTAGATATCTGGTCCGTGGGTTGCATTACTGGAGAGCTATTTCAAAGGTACATTGCAATCAAATCCCTCAAATCAATCGAAAGAGTTCATACTTTTTATCTAGGCGTGTTTTATTTCCTGGAACCTCAACCGCACACCAGATCAGAATCATATTGAAAGTAAAATGCAATTTAATATCTTGAAGTACTATCCCTCAATTTTTTTCCAGAAAACAACTTTGTACTCTATGTCATGGGATTTGAAGAATATGAGTGGTGCAATTCTCACGGATATGATATCTGGTGCTAAATTTGATCATTTTTCGAAGGTAAAAAAAAGTCCTGTACTTGCAAGAAGCTTTCATATTTATGAATAGAAACTCATGCACAAGAAACCATTGGTAAGACTACTAAATGGACTACTGGCATGTGATCCGCAAAAGAGAATAACTGCTAGCAGTGGTCTCAGAGATATTATTTTTCGTCGTTTCATGGATACAGCCGAAGAGAATAAGATCGTAGAAACAGATTTGACACAAAATTTCAACCGCAAATCTAAGTCCTTCTGTCAAAATAAATTATCTTTAGTTGACCTCAAGGGGAAAACATTGCAGGAATACAGAGAGTGCTTATATACCGAGATCCTGAAAGAAAAATATCTCTTAAATACTGGTATATACCAAAGGTTACATGGAGGCAATTCAAGTTTTTAAGCCTCTCTAGACCTTTTCAAAATAGATAAAGGAAAGTCCCTCAAGATAATATCAAATCACAACACTTTAAGAAAATAACACCTCTAAAAATAATCTCTTTTTTTCATTGAGATGTTCTGCTGGTCTTGTAACTGCTAAGTGGAAGCAATTCAACACAAAGTGACATTCTTGTTGCAATACCAGGGCATATTCAGAAATATGTTCCGGTTCTCTTCGCGACATCACACAATAGTCGTGCAAACAATCAAGGTGCCTAAATGAGAACAGCCTTTCTACACAATTTGCACTCACTAAACTCTGTAGATAGATATAAACTGAACCTAGAAGTGATTCATTTTTATTTCTACCCTTTAGTAGTCTCATGTGGTAGTAGATTATTGAATTATCATGAATATTCCCGTACTTACGAATGCCTTCATACTGACTTTGATGCGTCTTCATAATAGTCAGAGAAGAACTCAGCAAATTGATCAGAGAAAATAAGTATGCTGAAGGATATTTGCTCTTAAAGCTCTTCAATGAAATACAAACTTGTTCCAAGAGACTTTCAGTCTTTGATTTAAAGTATAATTCACGAATGAGAAATTTGCTAGCATCCTTTTCAGCTGAAGTTCCATGAACAGAAATATTATAGACAATTGACGTTATTTCTACTAGCATGCAACAAACTATGTTAGCTCCATAGTAATCTTTTTTGTTTTCTAGAGCTATCCATTCCATTCTCAGCCAGTGAACAAAAGAAGAATCAAAAATATCAGCGACGCATTTAATGCTTATCTTGTCTTTCAAGGCATTCTTATGAAAGAACTTGGAGAGGATACGTAAACCAAAAGTTGAGAATCGCAAGAGATTATAACTTCTAGTTTGCCATTCTGTAGCTCTTTGTTCAACATCTCCACTAGTTCTCACGATATCTCTCCACGCATGAAATATAAACGCTCCAAAATAAGTGGAATCTAATAATGCAACCCAAAATTGAGGTATACTTTTGTCAATAAAATAGGACTTTTCTGGGCAAAGAACAGGGTGAATGTGTGATTTTTTTATTTTTCCGCTCATTTCGACCACACGACGCACACTTTTTGGTTCAAATTTTCCATTGAACCTGGGTATATGCTTTTTCGTTTGATAAGGAAATTTCAAGCTATCATGAGTAAAAATGTCTTGATCCTTATTTTGTGCATTGCTGAGCTCTTCTGCTAATTTGTCTGGCGGAATGCCACGAAATAACAATTGTAAAATCTCAACCGCTAAAGCTGTGTCTTCATGACCAAGAATTTTCTTATGATTCTGCACCAACACTAGCAAAACATCCAAAAAGTTGTATTTGAAGAGACAAGAGGAAAGTATCTTCTTAACTCGCGTATTATTCTCTTCCTCTGCGATTATTAACAAGTTCCGATAAAATGTTAAAATCAGCTGAAGAGATTTTGACTCGTTAGTTTTGAAATTTGCTCCTCCACTTGACTCTAGTTGCTTCAGTGGTTCTAGTATTAAACCTAAGACTATCGCAAATATGTGCTCATTTTCGATGAGAGCATTCAAGTCGTTGAGATGGGCCCTATTTTGCTCCTGCACATTAGTTGCACTCTTTTCAGTGGGCAATGTCAAGAATGCTATCAGTTTCACTTCAAAGAAAGGTGAGAACATATTGACAAATGAACGATTTTGTGAACTCACCTGCGTGGTAGACCAGATTCCGTTCCTGACTGTAAGTAAGTATAAGTGGAATGAGATCTTTATGCATGATATTCCATGCTGAGAGCTGAAGCATCACATATCTCTCACTCGTTGAATCGCGACGTAGAAACCGTATTAGATCTTGTAGAGTTTCTTCGAGCAAAAACTTGATGAGAAGGTTTCGTACAACAAAAATTTAAATAAAATACCGAGACATTGGGAATCTTTTACGTATACATTATTCTGTCTTATCCCGATATTGGAAGTAAGACTGAGTAGATGCGCTTCATCCATTCCGTTGCGAGAATTGAGGGAGGATGTCAAATATTCGTATGCGTTTTGATGCAAGCAAAGTGAAACGATCGATGTACTGTGCAGTTCTTTCAGTTTATTTTATTTTTGTTTTTTCTGGAAAATATGACAATAGAACTGGCTTTTGTCGTTTTGTGTCCTTATCACAGTGCTTCCTCTGCTGCTGCTCACTGCTATGCAACCCTGTGCTTGTTCCTGGTCTCCTGCCTCTTTTCTTTAGAAAAAAAATTGTCTGTTATCTCCTCCCCTCAACAAACCCTTTTCTGTGAGGTAAAAAACGGCCAAACACATCTCAACGCTATTTGTTTTACTTACTAAAATTTCAGCACTCAATGCGCCCCAATCCGATCAATTTTCGACTTTAAAGTAGAAACCTTGTATCTGCCCATTGACATAACCTCGAAGAAAGAGAGCAAAAGAAAAGGACACAAAAAAACGAGTAAATGATTCAACGTGTTGAAAAGATTATAGGAGCAAAGTACAGTGGTGGTAACATCTTGTTGAACAATGGCCTGCTTTATTTCAGTGTAGGAAAGTATATTTCCATATATGATCACGTGAATTTACGCTCAGAAGTGTTGCAAACTTCGAACTCTACAAATATTTCAATTTTGTCCACGAGCTCTTGTGGTAAATTCCTCTTGATTGTGGATTTCCTTGGTAGTATTTTTATTCTGAACCTTCAAAAGAAAACGACGATCACGAAAATAAGCACCAGGGAGCGTGTTCTTGATGCTAAATTTAGCACCGGATCTAAGTTTTTTGCTGTAGTCAAACAAGGTAAAGTTGACATTTGGTCATTGCAACTTGTTGGGTTGAGTTTTCAGAAAGTCAGTCTATTCAAAACTTTTGCAATTCCGTTTTTTCATACAGAAAATAATCGTAGCCTAAGCTGGAGTTCAGATGATAGTTGCATTGTTTTAGGCTGTGAAGATTACACTTGTAGAATTTTTGAACTGCGAAATCAAGCTGGCGAGGATAAAGCTGAAGTTCTGATTGGCCAAAAGGAATATATAATAGACACCCATATGAGTAATGACATGTCAACTACCTATTGTGTTACAAGGAACGGAACGTTGGGAACTTGGCAAAAAATAAAGGGAAAATGGAGAATGGAAGAAGTTAAAAAATTAAATTCCGTTTCGCTCGCATCATCTTCATGCTTCAATAGAAAGAACGCACTTTTAGTTGTTGGTTTTGGCAGCTTTTTCCTACTTTATGATATTCACCTCCACATGCAGCTTCAGAAAATTGCACTCGATCATCTTAGCCTAAGTTCTTGCAATTTTAGTGGCAATGGTGAAGTCATATTGTTTGGTTCTGACCGAAATGGACGAATATCTCTATGGGAATGGAAGAAGGAGTTGATGATATTCACCTATGAGGGCCATCAGCAAAATATCCGAACTTGTGCTTTTTCGAGAGATGGTTCTTTGATTGCTACTGGGTCGGCAGATTGTAATGTGAAGGTTTGGAATCATAATTCTGGAGATTGCGTTTCGACATTCTCTGACCATTTAATGCCAGTAACGGCAGTTACTTTTACAACTGCAAATCATATCGTCATTTCTGCAAGTCTTGATGGAACAGTTCGAGCTTTTGACCTTATTCGTCATCGTAACTTCAGAATTCTTGTTGGGGATGAATCTGGACAATATAGTTGCCTCGCTGTCGATAGTAGCGGCGATATGATATGTGCCGGGACGTGTGACACCAGTAAGATATTTCTATGGTCGCTAAAATCAGGAAGGCTTCTTGATGTGTTTGTTGGGCATGTAGCACCAGTCTCAGGTCTACATTTCAACCACTCAAACTCTACATTAATTTCTGGTTCATGGGACAAAAGTATTCGATTTTGGGATATTTATGATGGGAGAAAAAAAGAAACGGAAGTGATTTCACTTTTAAGTGATGTTACCTGTCTCGATTTGAATTCTTACAATTCACATTTGGCCGTTTCAAGTATTGATGGGAACGTCTCTATTATTTGCTCGAGGACAATGGAAATAATTTCTTCATTTGATGCATCCCAAGACATAAATGGAACTCAAGAAGATCATTATGATACAAATATACACACACTCGCTTATAATATGGATGGTGAACTACTTTTGGCTTGCTCTTATTTTCATATGTATACGTTCGAAAGTAAGGGTTACACACTCTTAAGACGTTTCGCTGCGGGGAATTGGATTCAAATGGAAAATTTATGCAGCAGCACTTCTCAACTCATATTTTCAGCCAAGTGCTCCCCAGTGAAGCAATGCTGGGCTGCTTCTACCTCAAATGGTCTATATTTATTTGCAGAAGAGAATTTTCGGAAAGCTTTGTTTGAAGTAGCTAAACAGAGTAAATGCAACAATGTGATTGAGATGATAGCAACAGGTTCATATTATGAAGCTGTATCAACTGCACTCGGGCTCAAATTAGACTTTCGCGTATTGCAATCGATTTTGTATAGTATTCCGCAGAGAAGTGTAGGAAATGTTATCAAAATGTTATCTCAAGAACACCTTGTGTTACTTTTGGAAGTGCTTCAATCTTGTCTGGCTGGGAGTAAACACTTGACAATTACTCTTAGTTGGCTTCATAGAATCTGCCTCACTCGATGCGAAGTTCTCTCGGCACTACCACTATCAAGCTTGACACACGTTTTAGGTCAAGTGTCAGATTTACACCATATGGAGAGTTGGAATATAAGCAAAAACAAGTATGCGTTGGATTTTGTTTGCCATTAATACAGAGACTTTTTTGTACCTAGTACTTTATTGAGATGTGCGTTTCTAAAAAGCGTTTGAGGGGGTGGAAAAGCTCTGTAAAACTGCATGGGACTCACGACCTTGAATTATGCTAAATCTCGAGACAGCATCCTCTACAACATGTCTCCAAATCTTATCTCTACACAACGAATTTAAATTGCCCAAGATCCAGCATCGCTTCTTTGCACGAGTAATAGCTACATTGAGACGCTGAGCGTCTGAAAGGAATCCAATATTGTTTGTTGCACGTACACATGATATGATAACGAACTCGCATTCTTTGCCCTGAAAACCATCAATTGTACTGACACACGGGACTGAAGTACTTCTTCCAAAAGTTTTTCTCAAAGTCTGTTCTATAAGATCTTTTTGTTCCTTATATGGGGTTATAACAGCAATACTCTGTAGAGTTCTTCCCGGATTCATAGATGTGAAACATTTTAGCAGAGAGAAAATCAAAGAAACTTCAAATAAGTTGACAACAGAACCTCGATTACTACGTGTTTCAAAGGTATCTCCAGTATCAAAAAGTAGATAAGGCTCGCTCGGCCACATCTTATTCATTACTCCCTTGTTCGACATGGACGGATCATCAGTCAGAATTCCATCATAAAAGAAACGAGAAGGGAAATGGCGAATTTCAGGCAACATTCTGTACTGAATGGAAAGAGAGATGAAATCAAAGTCATTTTCAAGCAGCCTCTGAAAGAGAGATCTGCCAAATTTCGCAGTTTTAGCACGTTCAGAAATTATAGTTGATGGAAGTTGAAAGTTATCCCCAATTAGGATACAGTGCTTCACTCCAAGAGTTAGCGGTATCAAAGTAGCAAGTTCATTCGCCTGTGCTGCCTCATCTATCAACAATACATCGAATACTTTCGAGTTCTTCTTCAAAGTATGACGTCCACATAATGTTAAAGTTGTAAAAACTATCTCTGCTTCATCCAAAAATGATGTCTCTAGCTCTATATATAGTTCTGTACTCTCATTTTTCCTACCTGGATTTAGCCCCGGAGTACGCTTGGTGTTCACAAGTTCAAGTCGAGCTAATTCAGCTATACAACGATCACGAATTTCAATAGACTGGATATACATGTCTATGCTATGAGTAATTGTTCCCGTAAGATTGATGTTCTCAATCTGCTGGTTTATTGCAAGCACATTGAAATAAAATTGAGAGTAAAGTTTATTCCATTCTATTTCTGATAAGGAAAGAAGGGCTTTAATCTTTGTTTGAATAAGAATAGATTTTATATCATCTGAAATGAGAGCATCAAATGCTCCCAATCGAATAATACCTGGTCGATAAGGCATATTATTTGTCTGCTTAAAGCCCACTTTCAAAACTTTCTCACAAATGTTGTCAACCGCAGCATTACTTGGGGCACATACTAGAATACGAGGTTTCACGAATATTTTTTCAATATCTCTGCACGCATCATGATTCTTCAATTTCCCTTGCTGTGAATTCGTTGACCTTCCCACATTTCTTCCTTCTATGAGAGCAGTAACACTTCCATAATATCTCTGGAAAAGAATTAAATGTAGAGTATTCAGAATACCAAACTAAAATTTAAAAAGTAAAAGTAAAAGTAAAAAATAGAGGTTCAAAGAGTTTACCAAAGTATGTGTTTTGCCTGTGCCAGGTGGTCCTCGTACAATAGTGAATGGTTCTGCTAGAATATCCTCATCTATAGTACTCATTGAGCGGTCAATCGCCCATTTAATGGTCTTTTTCTGAATCTCATTGTACAGTAGATCAAAACTTTGGGCATAGGAACAACTGTCCAAATAGTGACCGATTTCCTTAAGAGCAATATTTTGCTCATAATAAAGTTTATGTGGACTTAGGATTGCTTTTTTCAAAACCTTATATAAGAATATTGATAGATTTGAAGGATCTCAAGATTAAGATAACAAATCATACCTCATGTATTTCTTCGAAAGCATGAAGAGCCATGTAGCAGTAAAATCCTGAAGTAAACTTTTCCGATAACACTGCCCAAACACAAAAATAGGCATTTTCGGATAACAAGTTGCTAAAATGACTAATCAAAGATTCCTCCCCGTGCTCTTGAGAAATTACAACTGTAACTTGACATTTCAAAGGATCAGAAGATGTTATTATGCCAGTGCAATAAGACTCGCTCTTTATTTTATGAAATGTAGTACAGAATTTTCCATTTGAGATCAGGATTATCATTCCTGTTTGAAAGTCTTTCAATTTAGCTTCGTCCTCGATCTGAATGTATATTGTAAAAATGGCATTCTCCCTTCGCACTTTTATTACTTTGCAAAGATGCTGTAAATCTTGAGCTATACCAAAATATTTATTGAAATTCTTCTGAAAATTTACAAGATGAACTAACCGATATTTTCAAACAAAACAGCCTCAATGCTTTCTACAGTTTCTTCCAATAGCGCAGGATAAAAGCTCTCCCTGTATTGCTCACATGATCCAAAACTCATCGGAATTAATTTTAAGTTGTGTTTTAGAGTTTTAAATATCCCAATCTTTTTTATGTCCATAAAGAATTTGAAAAACTCTGGCTCCGCGGAAGGAAGCATTTTGCGGAAGAGGGACTGTGTCTTTCTAAGCTTCAAAGGATGGTTTCAAAAACACCAAGAGAAGTATAACTACTCATGAACATTCGCATTCTTTACGTTTTTTCGGTATTCGAAACAATTCTTGACGTGCTTTAAAAATAAATCTAACGAACTTCATTTCTTTTAACGAACAGATGAGTGGAACTGCTACAAAAACTTTCAGCTTTGTTCCCATGTTCAGATGTTCACCTATTCTCATCCTCAGTCAATATCATATGATACCCAGTATTTGAAAAAAATAAATTTCGCGAGGATATATACGGAGCGACACGTAACAGTTTTTTTTTAGCTTTTAGACTTTTCATTTTTCAATATCTCCTGTGAAAACACCCTGGACCTCCTCCCCCGCGGCCCATCAGTGCACCGTGGGCGCTGAGCGGGAAATAAAAACCAAGACTCGCATTCAATTTTTTTCTTGCCAATTTTGCAGCTTGTTAATTCAAGCAGCTTGTTTAGCGAATTTTACAAGATTGCAACTCTCTCGAGCTTTTTGTTGTAATGGGAGTTTCAGACAGAAAAATCGTAGGCAATGGCGTCGGACTAGGTTTGAGTTTTAGATTTCTTTACTTCTTTACGTTCAGGAACATTTTTATTACAGGTGCCGGCATTGGTTGTGGTTTCGGTCTGGGTTGGGGTTTCGGAGGTATCTTTTCGAGCTTGACTTTTCTTTTCCTCAACTTACATTTTCTTTGAAAGGAAGCAACTTAAGCGTTCTTGGGTTAGGCTTTGGAGGAGGGTGCGGAATAGGCATAGGCTTCGGCTGGGGGTACGGAATAGGTTGGGGCAGCAAGTATATTGATCAGAATATAAGTTTCAAAAAGTAGTTCTTTAAGCAGGTCAGAAAAACTTCATTCAATCTCTACTTATTTTGCTAGAATTTGTAAAGATTCCGCCGTCTTCCCTTGAAGAGATAAAACAGTTGATGCGATATGAACTGGAGTCAAACCCGCTTGCTCGAGTTGAAATTGATCAGAACCATGCTCAATGGGAACATCGGGGAGTAACAGTGGCCGCACTTTCAAGTTACCATCCAATAATCCATCAAGAGCCAGAAATTGAAGCACGTGTGAGGCGAAACCTCCTACCGAGCCTTCCTCTACAGTGACCAAAATTGGATGTTCTTTTGCCAAGCGACGAATCAACTTTTCGTCCAAAGGTTTGCAAAATCTTGCATCAGCAACTGTTACGCTAATGCCGTACTCTTCAAGCAGTTTGGCTGCTTTTAAACAGTTGTTCGTTGGGGTTCCATATCCTAACAAACATGCGTGTGTGCCCTCGCGCAACACCTGGCCTTTTCCAACTTCCAAAGGAACACCTTTATACCCTGGATTGCCGACTTTAACTCCTTCCAATTCTAAATCCAGACCAATACCAGGGCCGCGTGGATACCGAAAACAAGATGGACAATCGTCAATCGCAAAAGAAGTAGCTATCATATGGCATAGTTCTGCTTCATTCCTGGGTGCCATCACTACCATGTCAGGGAGACAAGCCATAAAGGTGATATCATATGCACCTGCGTGCGTAGGACCATCAGCACCTACTAAACCGGCACGATCCATGGCAAAACGCACAGGTAACTTCTGGAGTGCAACATCATGAACAACCTGATCAAATCCTCGCTGTAAAAAAGTTGAATAAATTGTGCACATGGGTTTCAATCCTTCCGCAGCTAAGCCGGCAGCGAAAGTAACGGCATGCTGTTCTGCAATACCAACGTCAAATGTACGCTCTGCAAAATATTGTTCGAAATGGTTTATTCCTGTCCCCCCTCCCATTGCAGCATGTACTGCCACGATACTGTCATCAAGCATAGCTTCACCTACCATTGCGTCTGCGAAGACTTGAGTATAAGTTGGAATAGTTGTACTCGCCTTCTTTTGCTCGCCCGAAGCTAAGTCGAATTTCGATACTCCGTGATATTTATCTTGAGCTGATTCAGCGAACGAATATCCGCGACCTTTTTCTGTCACCACATGAATAAGGACAGGACCGACACTCTTTGTTTCCTTAACTTCTTGCAAAATTGCAACTAAATCATTAAGATTATGTCCGTCCACAGTTCCGATGTAATACAACCCAAGCTCCTCGAATAAGGTAGCACCTGAACCACTAATCATACCTCTGGCATATTCGTCAACCTTCGCAGTGACTTCCTGCACGGGAGTTGGCATTTGCTTTGTTATCGCTTTCGCAGACTCTCGGAGCTCGCGAAGAGGTTTCGAGGACTGCAACCTAGCAAAAGTTGAAGATAAAGCTCCCACTGGATCTTGATTTAAACTATTGTACTGTGTCGGTAACGATACTTGTTGATTGTCATTTAATATAATGATCATGTTTGTATCAAGATAGCCTGCATTGTTCATCGCTTCATAAGCCATCCCACCTGTTATCGCACCGTCTCCAATGACAGCAATAACTTGGTTCGATTTGCCCTGCATATCACGAGCTACTGCCATACCCAAACCAGCAGATATTGATGTACTACTGTGACCTGCGCCAAAACAGTCAAATGGACTCTCGCTTCGTTTTGTGAACGGGGATAAACCATCCGTTTGTCTTATCGTATTCATGCGATCTCTGCGTCCAGTGAGAATCTTGTGAGGATAAGCTTGATGACCGACATCCCATATGATCTTATCAGTTGGTTGATCAAAAACGTAATTTAACGCGACTGTGAGCTCTATGACACCGAGACTTGATCCCAAATGACCACCAGTTTGAGACACGTTATAAATCAAGTCCGCTCTGAGTTCTTTCGCGACCTGTTCCAACTGATCTGCGCTCAAGTTCTTGAGATGGCTTGGAAAATTAATTGTATCCAAGAGAGGAGTGGTGGGCTTTGAAGATATGGCCCCATATCCAGCAATCCCCGGTATCTGGCCTTCCTCTAATTCGGACAAAGCATCGTTTTGCGAAACTCTTGTCGTCACGCTACGTTTAAATTTCAGCTTTCCATTTTGGATATGCTGACGCCTCGATGCTTTTTTATGAGAGGACGCTGAATAGTCTAAGTCTCTCAGCGCTGCTATTTTCATCCCCGACATAGAACACGTCAACATTATTTCTAACTTAGTGAGGTATGATTTCGAACTTTCAATGCTTTTTCTCACGTGCAGCGCGCGGAACACACTTCCCCGAATCCTACTTATCTACTTGCGTCAACAGAGGAAAAGCGAGGGGAATTTTGACTTTTCTAGAAGCCGAGGAAGAAAAAATCAGGATTAATTTTAAGCTTTGATTTCTTTCCCAACCCAGGTGAAAATGGTGTCGTGCTTGTTCTCTACACTGCTGGGTAACACTAGGCACCCCAGTTAAAAAAAC
>MDTC01109536.1_pt1 | contig 13706 bp, 8 predicted proteins | sample 811181 | NCBI WGS metagenome assembly MDTC01 (sample SAMN05326644, study PRJNA326480) | marine metagenome | isolation source: seawater | place: Pacific Ocean: North | collected 2011
AGAGCGAAGAGCCGCCGCCAACGGCACCTAACGTCCAAGCAGAGCGGCCACCGAGGAGCGAGTGGAGTAGCCAGCACAGCAGCTCCGGCATGTGCCGCAAGTTGGCAGCCTCTGCCCACACGCACAGGTACAGCACCGACTCCTCGACGATCTGCGTTGCGCACGGCGTTCCTTTGACGCGCGCCCCACCCTCGGAGTGCAGCGCGGAGGTCGCGGTGCGAGGCGCTAGTCCGAGCTTGCGGCACCAGTGAATGTACGCCCCGGTGAGAGCACCGTGGACGTCGCAGGCCGCGGCGGCGGCCGAGCGGCGTGTGCGTCGTGCGCTCTGCTGCAGCGCGATGACATGCGCCGCCTGTCCCGCGGCCACTGAGGACTGCAGACCCACAGCCGCTTGCAGGCGCTCGGCCGCCGCGATCGCCGCCACTGTGCCCCACGCCGTCTCGTCGTCTTCCGCCACCGTGGCTCGCGCCGACGCATTCCCCTCGGTGCGCGACGCCGACGGTTCTGGCGACGCCAGTCGCCCCGCCCGAGCCGGTACGTTGGCCACGCCAAAGAACAAGCGCGCGGCGGCCACGCCGAGGGTGCCGCCCCCTTCGAAAGAACGAGCGAGGTCCCGGCCTAGCGACGAGTACCGGCCGTTGCCGGGGGAAGGCAGAGTCTCGGGTTCGCCTCTCTCGCCGTGCCACGGTGTTCCACCCCGGAGTTCGCGCATAAACGACGGCGAGTCGCCTTCATCCCCCGCGTGCACCGAGTGCAGCGACCCTACGGGCTGCGTCGGTGTCCGCCGCCCCGCTTCCAGCGCGTCTGCCGCCACGTCCGAGGTGTCGTCCGCCGCCGCCGCCGGACGGAGCGGCTCGCGTAGCGATTCGACCACGCCGTGGTGCGCGTTTCTGTGACGGCGGGTGGCAGCAGCGCGCGGAGGCGCGAATGCCCCGCCGCGCGCGAGGCGAAGCAGCTGGTGCATGGCTCCAAGGATGCCCACGACAGCGGAGGCGGCCAGAAGCGCACCGGGCCGGCAGTTCTGCGACGGGGTGAAGGTGCCGGCGTCATCAGCAGTCGGAAGACCCAGCGACGCGGCCAGACGCGACACCCACGCGCAGTCGAGCAGCGCGCCGAGCCCAAGCGCGGCCTCCTGGCTCCCCGCGAGCGCGACCGCGCTCACGGAGGCCGTTCGCCGCAGCCGTGGCCCGCCAGCAGCGCCGAGCACGAGCAGAACCACAAACACGGCGCCGAGTGCCGCCCACGGCGCCGTGCCGCCGACGCCGGCACGGGCGGCCTGGCCGGCGCCGGCGGCCGCGTCCTCTTCGAGCGACTGCACCTGCACGACGACGAGTGCGGTGGCGGCGGAGGCAGCGGCAAAGAGCGGTAGCGTTGGCATCAGCTGGGCGAGCGCGGCGGCGGTGACCGCAGTCTGCAAGTAGACGGGCCACAGCAGCGCGCCGCCGGCCTGAGGCACAATCGACGCGCCCGAGGTGGAGGAAAGGGCGAGCCAGACCGGACCGCAGGCGACGAGCGCGCCGTGAAGAGCGGCGCCGACGCGCGAGAGTTCGACGGCGCCAAAGAAAGTGAGGAGGAAGCCGAGCGTGACCAGCGCGGCTAGTGCGATGCGCGGCAGGAAGACGAGCGACGTCCCTGGGATGCCGTAGTCGAGGTGGTGGCCCTCGATCCACCGCTTGCTCGGGAAGTCGGGCGTGTCGCATCCAAGTGCGAGAGCGCCGTCGGCCTGGTAGAGACGGACGTAGTCGACGAGGAAATGAAGCGGCCAGATATCGGGCCGTGGGACGCCCCACCTCTGCGGAGAAACTTTGAGCTCGAGCAAGATGTACATCGGTTCGAGCGGCACCAGCCGCTCTGGCGTGTCACCGAACGCGCCGAATGCGCCGCCACGTACACGCGTGAGCCACACGTCATCCTTCCACCACGTGAGCAGCGAGCCATTCCGGCACGCTGCTCCCTGTTTTGCCGTCCGCTCACCGACGCGCCGTCGATTGACAAAGTGCGAGCCACACTCGGGCGCTAACTTCGCTGAGAAGCCGACGGTCGAAAAGGTCGTGTACGCCGAGTCGTTGAGCAGCGTGATCGCGCCGAGCGTGTCGAAGTCGTGCATGCCGTAGAAAGCTGTGTTCTGCACAGTCACGTTCGGTTGGTAGGCGACCCACTCGGAGTACCACGGGTGGTCTTCGCTCCTATAGGAGCGGCCGGAGGCTTTTGTTAGTTGGGCACAGGCCTGGGCACGCAAAGCGCGGAGGCCGCTGCGGCGCGCGGCGTACGGCAACGTATACACCATCGGCCGCCAAGACGACGGCAGGCGTGGCGTGAGCTGAAGTGACGAGATCAGGCACGTGTCGTTCCAGACGGCACCGAGCGTCCGGCGTAGGTGCTCCGTCATCTGCCGCGTGCACATCGTCGTCTCGAGCAGGTCGATCTCAGGCGCGCCACGTCCCTGGTACTTGTTGAGCCCGTAGCGTGCCGGGTGGTCGGCGCATGCTGAGATGCGCTGCTGCTGCCCGTACTTTGCCTCGGGGCCCGGGCACTTGCAGCGATCATACGAGAAAGGCCACACGTTGTCGACCGACGATGGGAAGTTGTCGCGCGCGAGATTGCCGAGCGTCCAGATAGCCGGCCAGATCCCGAGGCCCTCGCGCGGCCTGCCCGGCATCTTGTAGCGCACCTCGAGGTAACCGCCGGTGTAGCAAAACTTGTTCCACGACGTGACCTGTGCGCCAGTGTAGCCTGCACTCGCGTGCCCCTGGTCGGCCGCCGAGAGGTTCAGCGAGCCATTCGCGACGCTCACCAGCCGCGGGCTGAGGTACGTGTCGCCGTACGTGTCGGTGTCAATCGCCTCGGTAGGGCTCCACTTGTCCAGATCGATCCCCGTGGGTCCCGCGTGCGCCGTCTGGAACTCGTCGCTAAATACGAGCTGCAGCTCTTCGCCGTCAACCACCTTGCAGTGGTGGCGTTGCGGGGTATCTTTGTCGACCCAGCGGCTTGGTCGGGGTGAGCAAGCCAGCGAGAGGACGGAGGAGAGGTATGGCACGAGCGCCATTATGACCGGAGGGTGGGAGAGGCCGCGAAGGGAAGCTCGCCGGACCCTTTTCCGCCTCCGGAGCGGCCGGAGCGGCGGAGCGGCCGGTGGTACCCCTTGGAACTCCTAGGAGGTCCTTCAAAATAAGAGGGCTACGAAGCTCAACGAATCGGGAAGTTGTCCTCCAGCATCAGGTCGTGGTCGTCGTCGTCATTGTCGTCGTCGGTCGCGATGGGGCCGCCCGGGTTGTCCTCGAGGACGCAGGCACTGCCGCCGCCACCGCCGCCCCCGTTCACGTCCACGTCCTGCGACGGCACCTGGACGGTCTCCGCTCGCATGACGAGTGGCGGCACGCTGGCTCCGGTGGGCGCCGCCTGCCGCGCCTCCTCGCCGCCCTCCTCCGCATGCTCCTCCTCCTCCTCGCCCTCGTCGGTGTCGAGCGGAGACGGAGGCTGCTGCAGTGGCGGCGGTGGCGGCGCCGTCGGGTCCACGTCGAAGCACATCACGCGGCGATCGGCGACGAGCTGCGGGCATCGGCACTGGATGAAGCCGGCGTCCTGGATGTCGATGAGCAGGTTGTCGGCGACCTCGCGCTGCTCGACGGCGACGAGGCGCCCGCCGTCGGCGAGCAGCGCGCGCAGAGAGCACGCCAGCCCCTCCCGCTCGCCCTCGCCGACGAGGTGCAGCACGTCGCACATGAACACAAGAGCGGCGCGGCGACCGCCTGGCAGCTCAGGTGCGACGCTTGGGGGCATCCGCATCGGGGTGACGCGATCCTCAACGCCGGCGCGCCGTGCCTTGCCGCGGATCGTCCGAATCGCGTCGGACCGCACCTCGAGGGAGAAAACCTGGCAGTCTGGCAGCTCGGCGGCGAACGCGAGTGAGAAAATGCCAGTGCCTGCGCCGACATCGACGATCGTCGACGACGGTGGGAGTGTGCTCCCGAAATACGCGGCGAGCGTAGCCGGGCTCAGCGCATCAACGCGTTCGCGGCGGTCGAGCTTAGTCGTGAACGGCCGGCCGCCGGGTCGGTACTGGTCGACGGGCTTCCCAAGCGTGCGCTGCTGCTTCAGATTCTCGAAGGCGTTCATCTCGTTGACGAGCGAGTAAAGCTTGCCTGAGCCAACGCCGAGCTTCTCGAATACGGGTGCCGCCGCCTCCGTCCACGAGACGTCGCTGATGAGTAGACGCAGCGCCTTGCACGCTTCGTCCTTCGCCGCGTCGGTCCTGCCGCGAAAGAGCGGCACGAGAATGTCGTGGACGTCCTGCGCACGCACCGCGGGCTTGCGTTTTCCCTCGTCGTACTTGAGCAGATAGCGCAGGCAGTTGAGCCCGCCAAGCACGGCATCGTCCGACGGATTGCCCGCGAGAAGCGCGAAGAGGCGCTGAAGAAGCTGCGGCGGGACGGCCGCGGGGTCTGGCGTCAGATCTGGGCAGTGCGGTTGCGGTGAGTGCGGGAGTTCACTCCGCGGCGCGCACGGGCGCTGCCTCGTGCTCGTCTACCATCGCGTGGAAGTGCTGCTGGTTGCCAACGAAGCCGAGCACTTGCGCGGCATCGTCGCGCGCCAGCTGCCCGAGCAGCGTCGTGCGCACGTTGGCGTTGAGTTCCGCCGAATGGTCGGACTCCTCGCGGCATTGCAGCAGCGACGTCCCGACTGCGAGCTCAAGGCCAACGTCGACGACGTGCTGTGACTGCGACATTGAGACGCGCACGAGGCGAAGGGCAGCGGACGACAATGGTGGACGCGCGAGGATCGCCGGCATCACGCTCGAGTACGCGTTGAGCGCGTGCAGCGCCTCAACCAGCCTCGCGTCCATCGCCGCCTCAGCGGCGCACCCTGAAAACAGCGCCTCCAGCAGCTGCGCTGACGACGGGCTCAGTTGCTTGAGATCGCGCACCGTGTACGCAGCGGTTGACGACGACGCGCCAACGGCTGCCACGCCACCTCCACCGCTCGCCCCGTCTCTGAAGTGGGGCACCGTCGGAGGGGACGGCGCGTCGGTGGCGGCGGTGTCGTGTAAGTCACCATCTTCGGCGGACGCATAAGTCTCCATCTCCGGTCCCTCCTCGAACACCGCCCTGATGAGCTTGGCGACGCGCTTCGCCCGCTCAAGCATCTGCATCCGCCTTCGTGTCTGGGGCGCGCAGAGCGCGCGCGCCACGAGCGAACGCGCCGGGATCCGGATTGCGTCATCGCGGGAGGAGGACTCACGCCTACAGAAGGAGAGAGCGGGAGGGGGTGGGGAGCTGCGGCGGCGGATGCGGCGGCGGCGGCTTCTGCGGTGCGAGCGGGTGACGCTCACCAGAAGACGTCGGCGGCGCCTTCCACCGATAGCAGGTTGCCCAACGTCGCGAGATCGTTCATCTCGTGGATCGCAGTGATGATGTGCGTGGCGGGCCGCGCCTGCGACCCGTCCGGGTGAGACAGCACGTACATCAACCCCTCGGCCGACCCCGGGTCGTGCATCAGCCGGCGGGCGGAGGCGCGGTGCGCCATCGCGCCAAGTAGCTTGACCGCAGCGCGGAGTACGTCGAATGGGAGCTGGTCCTTCGCGCGCAGCAGGGGCACCACCTGCGCGATATACTTGTCCATCGCCACCTGGTTCGTGGCGCACTCTAGGCAGCTCGCCGCGAGCGTCTCGAGCACCTCGCGAAGGAGGTCGGGCTGTTTTGGCATCGGGTGCACGAGTGGCGCGAGCAGTGCGAAGCCATCGGTCGCGAGCCGGAGATAGACCTGGGCGTCGTGGTTTGGCGCCGAGACATACCCTCTGCCGCTCGGGTCGTTCGGGTCGTGAACGAGCTTGAGCGCCGTCAGCAACGACGGACACTGCTTCAGGATCGCCAACACGTCTTTCGCGGAGCTCCTCTTCCGGACGAGGAGGCGCAGCCGCCCCGCGAGCGCCGCAAGCTCTGAAAGCGTTGCGTCGCCGCCCTCGCGCACGAGCTTCCGCACATGCTCCTCCTCGAGCAGAGCAAGCACCGACTTGTTCCCGGGGCTCACCTCGAGCGCGTCGCGCAGTGCCGACGCGGCCTCCTCCCACTGCTCGAGCCCGCGAGACGCACGCGCCTTGCGCACGTACGCCTTGACGAAGCACGGGTCGGATTCGATCGCGACGTCGGCGTCAGCCGCCGCCTCCTCCCACCGCTCGAGCTGCAGGAACGCCTCAGCGCGGTTGGCGCGCAGCTTGCCAATCAGATCGTCGTCGAGGCCGTGCGCACCCGTGCACTTGGCCGCGATCGCGATGGCCTGCGTGTACGCGCGCGCCGCCGCCTCCATCTCGCCCGCGTTGAACGCCGCATTGCCCGCGCGTTTTGCGCGATCGACCGCATCGATCGGCTCGATCTCCTCCACCCGCGGCGCTGGCGCGGCACCGTGCTCCTGAACGCTCCAGTTCTCCTCGGGAGCCACCGTCTCCTTCGTCTGGTACGCGTACGATGCGCGTGGCGCCCGACCGAGGATCCATCCCTCGCTGCCGCACGCGACCTCGCGCGATAGCGTGTGCCCCGACGCCGAGCGGTACGAGCGCGCGCCATTCTTCCGCGCGTCGCCGTCGCGGTGATACTCGCCATTCACCTCCGCTGATCCAGCCCCACTGACGATGTAGGCCCACGCGTCGGAGCGCGCGGTGCGCTCTAGCCGCGCCCTCTCCGCCACCTCGAATTCCCGTTTCACCTTCGCTGCATGCTTGGCATTCAGCGCATCGTTCGCCGCCTGCAGAGTCGCCATTATCTCCGTCTCGCCCGCATCCTCCGGGACGTTCAGGTGCTTGTACTGCTGGATGCCCGCGTTCGTCTCGAGCTCAAAACTCGCCGCACCTTGCATGATGGCGGGAATGAGCCCGGGATGGACGTCGGGCATGTGGAGAAGGAATGAGAAGCTGTCAAAGGTCAAAGTCGTGGTGCCAACTTCGGCGCCGCAAAAGGTTCAGACGTGAAGTAGGAATTCCTACGGTGTGGGTCCCTACTGTATCCTCAGAGCAGCCCTCGTAGCACTCGGAACCGAGCGCTATGCCTCCCCTCCTGCGGCCGCTGCGCCGCCTCTCGGCTGCGAGCCGCGCGTACCGCGAGCTGCTCGTGGCGCAACGGAACCTGTTCGCCAGCGATGTCGACGCACGTGCGCTCGCCCGAGCGCAGACGCGCGGGCACTTCCTTGAGAATGCAGCAGCGACACGCGAGCTTGCGGAGCAACTCGTGTCCGACGCGCACGCGTCCGCCGCGTTTCTCCGTCACAATGTGGGGCAGACGGTGCGCGACCAGACCTCGGGGAACTTCGTGCTCGTGCCGAAGCCCGAGCACCTGTCGCGAGAGACGGCGCCGCCACCGCCCTCTGACGTGAACCCATGAGAAGAGAGAGGCGCCTCGAGTGCACTGTGCCTCTCCACGATACGCCTCGTACGGATGCGGTTCTCAAAGCGCTCTCGACATGAGCGCGGCCGTGGACCGACGTGGCGGCGGCGGCGGCGGCGGCGGCGGCGGCGGCGGGCGGCGAGGTTTTGGCGGCAGGAAAAAGAACCAGCATCGGCTCCGAATACGGCGCGGCATCTCGACGCGGTCGCTCACGCGGTGGCGACCCCGACGCACCTGACGGCCACGGCACCGCCCTTGCCGGCGCGAATCGCAAAGCGCGGATGTTAGTGTATGAACTCGAAGGTGCGTAGAGCATTTCTGTACTTTCACCGTGCCACGGGACCGCTTCTTCTGCAGTCCTAGGGGCCCAGGAAGTCCTACAACAACCTGCTAGATGGCCGTCAGTGTCTTTCGGCCTGTCGATGCGGCGCCACTCTCCGCCTTCCGCGCCGTATTCGGAGCACTGATGCTTGTGCACGTTGCCCGCCTGCACTTCCACGGCATGTACTGGCGCTCGGTTGTAGCACCACCCTTCCACTTCACTTTGAGTGGTGTGCAACTGCCCGTGCCGTCAACTCCGCGTGCCGCATACACCCACCTCATGTTCCTTGCGCTGTCGGCCGCCGGCCTCGCGCTCGGCATGTGGCCGCGGCTGTGCGCTTCGGCATTCGCAACGGCGTACGCGTACTTTGTGCTTTGCGAGCGCACGATGTTCAACAACCATTTCTATTTATATGCCATTTTCGCGGCGCTCCTCGTGCTCATCGGCGGCCCGAGCCGTCGTGCGTCCACGCTGTGCTGGTGGCAGCGCGCGTTGCTCCGCGCCCAGCTCGCGCTCGTCTACGCGTACGCCGCCGTCGCGAAGCTCAATGAGGACTGGCTTGTGCACGGCGAGCCGATGGCGACCAAGCTCGCGAGCGAGAGCGCGTTGCACGAGCCCGGAATGCGCTGGACCCTTGACGCGATGCCTGCGCTCCCACTTCTCGTGTCGTGGGCAGGCGTCGCCGTCGATGGGCTCGCACCGCCCTTGCTACTTTGCAACCGAACGCGGCCAATCGGCATCGCGCTCACGTGCGCGTTCCACGTCGGCAACGCCGCACTCTGGCGGCTCGGCGACTTCCCGTGGGTGATGCTCGCCACGAGCCTCATCTTCCTCGACGCCCTTCCCGGCGGCTCCGCTCCGCCAAGACCGCCGCCGCCGCCGCCAGGCCGCCCGCAGCTCGCGAGGCTGGCGGCGGGCGTGGCGCACCTGCTGGTGCAGCTGCTGCTCCCTCTGCGGCCGCTGGTGCTCGCGGGTTTCGACCCGCTCGACGCGGTCCACACCAAGGCGCACACGCTGCTGTCGTGGCGCTTCATGGCGGTGTCGACGCGCAACTTCTTCAACTTTTCGCTGCGGTCGACGCGCCTCGGCGCCACCTTCGTGATGACACGCACGCTCAACCGGCTCCACCTGGTGCACCCCGATGGCACCGCCAGGCCGCTGCCGCTCGCTCCGCCGCTGCACTCGCGGCAGGCAGGCTACATGCCTTATTCAGCGCCGATGCTCGCGACATTCGCTCGCGCCGCGGCCGAGAGGCACCCCGGCTACGCGGTGCGCGGCGAGCTCTGGAGTTCGATCAACGGGCGGCCGCTTCAGCGCTTCGTCGACGCAGCTGCGGATCTCAGCGCTGTCGAGGTATCCGCGCTCAGCCGTCCGCCGTGGGTGCGCACGCTGCTCCGGCGCTTCGGGTCGCCCGTGTGGCGCGCTCGATTGCGGATGCTCCGCACGCGGATTCGTGCGGCGGGTCATGCCGCGGTCATCTTCGCGGACGCGCCGGGTGGGGTGCGCATGCACGCCGAGGAGCTGCGCGGCACCGCGCTGTTCCCCGTGCGCGCACTGCTTGTGCCCCTCGCCGGCACGCTCCGCGTCACGACGCCCGCGGGCGCCGCCGAGCTCGCGCCACCCGCGTGGTCCGAGGCACCGGACGGCCAGCCCGAGCTGCGCCCGCGCGCCGCGCCTGCCGAATTGCCCCTTGGCGAGGCCCACCGCGTGCGGACGACCGGGAGCGAGCCTAGCTGCTGGGCGTATGTCTTCGGCGAACGCCCGGCGGCGTCGTGATTTTTTCCCGACAAAACCGGGACCCTACGTCGGTCGCCCAGGAATTCCTACAGTACCTTGTAGGAAGCTTCCTACACGCGGTCAGTCGAGATACAGTAGCACTCAGAGCTTCAGAAACACACGTGTACGGGAGCAGGCAGGGTCCACACAAAAAGGCTTTTTGTCTCCTTCCCCGGGACGATGACGTCTTCGCCACGCCTCGCCCTCCTCATACTCTGCACGGCACCCCTCCCCTCGACAAGCATCGCAGTGGTGCGCCCGCATCTGGCTCCGTTCACGGGTCAACGGGCAGTCGCGGCTTCGGCCGCAAACTTGGCCGCGCGTCCGCAAGGTTTGTCCTGTCGGATGTGCGCCGCTCCCGTTCCGCGCTCGCCGCAGATCTTGGCGGCCGTCCGCGCCGTGGCGCATGCGCTGTGGCCGAGCACGCTCACCAAATTCTGGGGGTGGCACGCGCTCTCGTGGGGAGTGGCGTTGCTGAGTTTCGCGTTCGCACACCGCGCCACCGCCGTGGTGGCCACAGGGTACGCCATCGCGCTCGCTGCGGCGAACTTCGCGCTCGCCGTGCTGCTGTACCGCAACGCGGAAGAGGCTGGCGTCGCGCTATCCGCCGCCGGTTGCGCGTACTTCGCCGGCACGGTGGCACTGCTGCGCACGGCCGGCGCGGCTCTTGGACCGCCGGTGACGCTGCGCGCGCTGCGCCTGTGGCACGTGGCGCTCGCGGCGGGCTCAGCCGCCTTCGCGATCAAGGCGTCGAATAAAGATCGCCTATTCTCGCATGGCGGGTTGACTCGCCGCGACGGGCGCGGCAGTGCGCTACCGCTCCTCGTCTTCGTCAACCGCAAGTCGGGCGCGAAGCAAGGTGCGCGTGTCGCCTCTGAGTTGCTCGATGAGGCGGCACGCGCTGAGGCGGATGGGCGCACGCTGCGCGTCGTCGACCTCGCCGAAGAGCCACCCGAAGGCGCGCTCGCGGCCTTCGGAGCCGAGCACGGTGCGTATCGCGTGCTCGTGTGCGGCGGCGACGGAACCGTCGCTTGGGTGCTCGGTGCCGTCGAGCGGCTTCGCTACCGTCCGGCGGTGGCCGTGCTGCCCCTTGGCACAGGCAACGATCTCTCGCGCGTCCTCGGCTGGGGCAAGGCGTACCGTGAGGGGAAGCTGCAGGCTACGCTCGCCGATCTCGACGGCGCGCAGGTGGCGCTGCTCGACCGTTGGCACGCGCGCGGCCGACTGCCCGACGGCGTGACCAGCCGGCCAATGTGTAACTACTTGTCCATCGGGGTCGACGCAAAAGCGGCGCTGCTCTGGACGCGGCTTGCGAGAGCAAAACCAGCGCTCTTTCAGCTGCGGCTGCTCAACAAGCTCTGGTATATCATCTGCGGTGCTCCCGAAGTTGTGCTCCACTCGTTCCGCGACCTGAGCGAGCGGTGCGAGCTGTACTGTGACGGCGAGCGCATCGAGGTGCCGCCGTCGGCGGAGGGGCTGATGGTGCTCAACACGTTGTCGTACGGTGGCGGCTCCGACCTGTGGGACGAGGAGCGCCGCGCGCCGCTGCGCACTCGACTGCGCCGGCCAGTGGCGAGCCTGCCGACGCGCGCGGCGATGGACGACGGCGTGCTCGAGGTCGTTGCCGTCACTGACGTTGTCCATCTCGCGGCTGCGCTCGGCGGCTTCTCCAACGGCATGCGCGTCTGCCAGGGACGGCGCGTCTCCGTGCGCATTGACGGAGCCGGAATCCCGCTGCAGATTGACGGTGAGGTGTTTGACACTCCGCCAGCCGACGCCCCCCCCTTCAGCCTGACGCTCGAGCGCACCGACCAAGCGTACATGCTCGCCGCGCCTGCCGCCGCCGACGCTGCTCCGGTGGCGCTCGCCGTTGAGCGCGCTCTAGCACGCGGGTTCATCTCAGTCGCACAGCGTGATGGTCTCCTGCGGGAGGTCGCGGGCCATTCCATGGAATAAATTTTTTCACCGCCTCCGCCTCCGCCTCCACCGCGGTAGGCAGGCGAACCCCATCCTCCTCTAGTTGCAGATGGAAGAGCAATCCGTACCGCTGGCAGTGAACACGATACGCACGGTCGTACCCGACGGAGGCACGCCACTGCGCGAGCTCGAGGGCCATGCGCGACTCGTTGAGAAGGGCTGCGCGCAAATGGCGCTTCCGGTCGAGTGACGACAGGTGGCCGTCGTCCATATCGGAGCGATGGCGGCTCACGTCGAACTTGGAAGCGGCGCGGACGAGTGCCGCGACCTGTCCGCTTGCCGCCCCCTCCTCTGCCTTCGCCGTCGTTGCGCTCGCGCCGGCGCCCGCCGGCGCGAGAAGGAACGTGAAGAGCGCGCGCATCGTCCCATCGAAATCAGCCTGGGTTGCCTCCATCCGTAGTGTGAGCGCGCGCGCATGGCGACGCGTGTGCATGTACACTTCCGCTTGCTGTGCGATCTGATCGCGGATCGAGCGGCGACACTCAAGGAATAGCCCGGTGCGCGTGTCCGACGTCCGCAATGCTTGCTGTATCGAGACGCCCTTGAGATCCTTTCGAGGCTGCCGCAGCCACGTTTCGCGCGAGTGCAGGTGGTAGCTGCGGCGGGGATGGGAGACATGAGACTTGGGAGACGCGCGGTGCTTCCGAGTCTCGCGACGCACAGGTATGCCGATATGCACACGTCGAGAGGCTCGCGTACGACGTGCACAAGCGGCGCGCCGACCGCCGCACCCGGCGACGCCGGGTCGAGCCACAGCCGCCGCAGCTTCGGCAGCGACACGTGCTCGTCGAAGCACACGCCAGGCTCGAGGCGCTGCAGTGACACGCAGCGCTCCCAGTGCGGCCTCTGGAAGGGGAGGGAGGCCCGCGCGGCGTGCAGCTGTAGCACCTGCAGGGGAAGGGCGCGCCGTGTGAGATCTCGCGGCGAGGCATGCGGCCGCTGCGGGTCCGCTCTAGCTGCCGCACACGCTCGAGGAACAGTGTGCCCGTCTTGTGGTGCGAGCCCGCGAAGACGAGCGGCGAGCGCTGATCGGCGCAGCGGCAGCTGCCGCTCGCCGGCCCGAGGTCGGCCTCCCAAGCCGATCCGCGGAGCGCGGCGCAGACTGCGGCATAGTTGACAAGGGCCATGCAAAGCGAGTTGGGAGATCGCTTCGCCGGAAGCAGCTCCGCAAGCGCTGCCGCCCCCGTGGAGGCCGACGGGGCGGCGGCTCCAGAGTGGTTGTGTGCGCGAAAGACGGGCAAGCCGAGGTGCGCGGCAACCCGGCGGAGCGTGCCCTCCGGCTCGTACAGTAGCTGCTCGTAGTGAAGACGCAGCGCCGAGCCTACCAGGCTCGAGGCGGTGCAAAGAAGGGTGCGGAGCGCTGCAGCGCCGAGTTCGAGGAGCGCGCGCAGTTCTTCCGCTGGCACCTCCACGCCGCTCCCGTTGCCGCGCGTCGTCGCGGCGGGGGCGGCGGCGGCAGCGGCACGCCCTGAAGCACGCGGGTGCGCACGGACGTACCGCGAAAGCGCGTGCTTCACGCGGTTGCGCCGCGTAAGTGTGAGCAATCGCACGGCCGCCGCAGGTGGCGGCGTCAGATGCGTCGAGAACCAGAGGGCCGGCGGGAGAAGACGGCTGCGGTTGACCTCGCGAAGCGCGCGCGGCGTAAGCACGAGGCCGGCCGTTAGATTGGCGAACCGTCGCCGCGTGCCCGAGGAGACGCCAGCTTGATCCCCAGACATCGCGCGCACCGCCACAAGCCAGCGGCGCGCGGCGTCCTTGGCGCGGCCCTCTCCTTCTCGCGCGATGAACAATTGGACGGGCTGCGCCTGCAGCAGCTGGACGAGCCATCCCTCGCCCACATGAGGCTCGTGCAACACAACGAACGGGGCCAGCCGGTTGGATGGCGGCAGCGTCTGCGGTGGCAGCGCGCACGGCGTCGCTTGCTCGAGCCCGTCGCCAGACGCGTTCACATCCTCGGCCGGGCGTGAAGCCGCGTCAAACTCCAGCTTCTCCTCCCGCATCCAGCTCGAACCGCGACGCGACGCCTTGAAGCCAACGATGCACATCAGCGTGCCACCCAGAAGCAAGGCCGCGGATGGAGGCAGGCCGTCGCTGCCCGACATCGTGTGGGATAGCGATGGAGGGCTGGCGGTCAAAGCGCCGCCTGCCTCCGCGACTCACGAGCTCTGCGGCGGCCACGCAAGTGGCCTTAGCCTGTGCGAGCGCAGCGGAAGCAGTGAGCGCTTTCCTCGCGAGGCTCGCGCCTTACAGAGCTCTAA
>MDTC01123466.1_pt1 | contig 13706 bp, 11 predicted proteins | sample 811181 | NCBI WGS metagenome assembly MDTC01 (sample SAMN05326644, study PRJNA326480) | marine metagenome | isolation source: seawater | place: Pacific Ocean: North | collected 2011
GACAAATAAAACAGGGCATTTCACCCGGTCCAAATTGAAATTGAAATATTTTCAGATTGAAATTTTAACTCTCATAAACCCTATCATGTAACAGCGTAATTCCTGCTAATTTTAATGCCTGCAGTATCCAGAAATAGGATGATTTACGCATAAATAACGGTTCCCTTTTTCTGCTTGTTATAAAATCGAGTAATCATTCAATTTGAATCGTATAGGTGACGAGCTTTTTCTAAATGGAATATACCTTCTTCAACATTGTATCAAGCAAAGCCTGTCTGATCGAAGCCCTATTTTAAGAATTGTTCTGTTATTCTTTTTAGCAATCTAGTAATTTGAAATCCATTTTATTGCATTGAGAATTCATGCGTTGCGATTTAAGAAAACTAATTTCAACTCCTTTTTTAATAGCATTTAAGAAAAGATAAAAATTAGTTAAGGTTGATAAAAGTCAAGCAATACAGGTTCTAGTGGCTGTTTTATAGGCATTTTTAAACCCTGCAGAGGTAATTTTTTATGCTTATTTTTAAAAACCTACCATCCATATTGAAGGGAGCATATTTATTCTTTTAAGGGGTTTTTTTATTCTTCCAAGGGTAGAAAAAGGGGGGTGCATTTTTATATACTCTGTTTGTTGTCCTGCAAAGGAAGCAAATTTTGAATCCTTTGCTTAAAAGTTAGAATTTATTGTTAGATGTCAATTATCTACCATTTAATTCTGGCTGTGGATAATGTTAGGGCTAAATGTCAAATCGCAAGCGACACTTAACCCTAACTCAATATATAATATATCAAATATAAAATAAAAGAGTACAATGAAAAGTTCAATAATTAAAAGAACAAACAAAAAATCAACAAAGAGAAACTTCTCTTTGCTAGAATTGTTAGTTGTTGTAGGTATTATGGCCCTTATTGGGGGTTCTATGATCGCTGCCTATGATGGACTGATTGCTCAAGCTGCTAAATCAACCGCAACGAATTCTATTGCATCTCTGCAAAATTCAATTCGTTCCTACAATGTTACGGAGAAAGCTTTGCCTAACAATGTAGAATCCCTTCTTGCAGCTACTCCAACTGCTCCCGCTCATGACGCAGCATTATTAGACAGCACTGCTGTTGTCGTTGGTGATGTGGAGGCTGCTGGACACCTAGGTTCTAAACTGGCTGGAAAGTTTGGCGTATCTGCTTTGACCGAAGATCAGTTAGATGCCTTGAAAAATGCTGGAATTGATTCAGTTAGATACCTAGATTTACTAGGAAATGACGAAACGGTTGCGGATCTTACGATCGCTGCAGCTGACGGTGCTGCTGCTACACAAGTAGGTGCATTGAGCGAAATCTCTATTCCTCAACATGCTTTCGAAGCTCCTCGTCCTGGAGATGGAAGAAATCGTGGTCGTGGTTTTGCTCTTGATATGTCCGATGCTGGTTTTGCTGCATCTGCCTCTGGAGCTGAATTTATGGTTTGGAGTAGTCAAGACCCTGCAGCTCCTGTTGCAAAATATGACAATGTCAAAGTGGGTGCTTCACCCACGGCTGTTCTAGTTGGATTGGGAATCGGAAATGCTTCCAGTTTGGTCAGTGCCGACGATGATAAATCTGGTGGTGTTGGAAATGTTCGTTTAGACAATGCTCCTTTCTATGGAGATGTTGCTAAAAATGAATACAACCACTACATCATGTTAGTGGATGTGGCCCAAGATCCTGCTAAAATGATCTGCATTGTTGATCCAAGAGGCGATTTCTTAGATGAAGAGTTCGCTGAATCTACAGGTCAAAAACAATAAGGTTTAGTTAGACTTCGTTCATAGGTAAGGGATCGCCCCACCCTTACCTTTCTTGTTTATCAACAAGATTCTCTCTTAAAGGCGGCGAAAATGGATTCTATTAAAAAAGGTTTCACACTTCTAGAGTTATTAGTGGTGACTAGTATTCTGGCCCTTGTAGGGGGAGCATTTATGATAAATTTAGATTCTAATTTATTGAAAAATGCCGAGAACAAATTAACCACCTACAATCTTTCAACGGTTAAGACCGCGCTGGTTCAATTTCGAAAAGACATGGGGTATTTCCCAGGTTTTGGAGAGTTAGCAGCTGCGAATTTAGACCTCGATGATTATGATGTATTTGGTAACGAGGTGGGTTTATCTACAGAAACTTGGGCAGATTTAAGCGTGAATTTCTGGCAACTTTTCGAACAACCAATAAAAATTTCGGATCCAAATTTCTGGAATTACAAGCCTGATTACAACCATGGTTGGAATGGTCCTTATATAACAGGATTGAATTTAAAGTTATACAATGCGGGCTCTAATAATCTCAATGCTGGAGATCAATATGATGGAGTTTATGCACTGTCAGACCAATTCTTTAAGGATTTTGATACTCAAAACTTCAGTCAATTCAATTATTGGGGCCATGATGGAAATCCTAATCTAATTATTTCGAAAAATGGCAACCCTCTAGTTATTAAAGAGTATCTAAACAAGTATTATTTAATTTCATTTGGTGAAGATGGCGTTTTTGACTCAGTAAGCAACTTAGACAAAGAAAATGATATTGTTGTTTATCTAGGAAAGTAATATCCAGATGAAAGGTAATAATCTAGAGTCTCGCTCTGCGTTTACTCTGATCGAAATGTTGCTCGTTCTTTTTATTATGGGACTTGTAGCATCTGCAACTCTGATGGTTTTTGACTCAGCGGATGATGAACAAAGATATCGTAAAACCGCAGATAGATTAGAAATTATTAAGCGTTCAATCCTTGGCACAAAAAGAAGCACAACCCTTAACTCAACTCCTATCATCGATGGATTTATAGCAGATATGGGCAGGTTACCGATAAAATATGAGGGGGGGGGAAATCACGAGTTTTTAAAAGAGCTGTATGATGGTGCCAGTATTACAGGATTGTTGAGTTCTTATGTTTATATCGGATCGGAGCAAGTCGGGGATGTTCCAATCCCTAACATAAGTATTATGCACGGATGGAGGGGACCTTATTTAGATTTTGTGGAATCTGAACTTAGAGATGGATGGGGCCATGTTTTTCAATATGGCATGGTCGGTAGCGATATGACTTTACAAAGCTTTGGAAAAGATGGCAGTGCAGGCGGAACCGAAAATTTTGAACAAGATTATCCTAATCAGTCCGTTATTGAGGACTCATTGTACAAAACAAACGACGTCTCCATAAGTGTTACTCTCAAAAACAACACATTGAATTCCACTGCAATGCATCTTGGAATTATTTATCCAGGAATTGATATTGATGATGATTTTACAGACCATAATTCTGTTTTAAAAGAAGATATTTCTATTGATTCGAATCAAGAGGAAACTTTTACAATATCATATTTTCCGACTGACTTTATTAGAAAGTTTCAGTTTGTTTTCTACAATACGGACGTTGAATTGGTAGATTCATTAAGGAATAGAATCAATCAATTAAACCCTCAAGTATACTACCTTGTTCCCCAAACAACTTCCGCCTTAACCATTCAAATGGATATTAATATATGGAATTAGAAAATATCTTAAAAAATAAAAGCTTTTTATACTTAGAAATAAACTTTTCTAAGGTTTCTCTTCATATTTTCAAGAAAGTTGAGAACGTTCTCGAAGTGATTGAATGCTTTGAAGTAAATTCTATCGACACAAGGTGGGCGGTGGAGGAGTGTTTTGATTCATTGCAGAAAAAAGTTAAGAAATTCCCCAAAAACATTGTGTTGTCTTCAATGGAACACAATGCGGGTTGGTTGAATATTGATATTCCAAAAAACTTAGATCAGGACCAGCTTCAATCTATGATTCGCTGGGAAATGGATGGGGCTTGGGACTATTTAGGAACCGCACCATCTTTAGAGCAATTCTTAGAAAAAAGTGATTTTCTTAAAAAGCAGGATCGCTTGTTATTGATGGATGAAGCCATAGAAAGTGGATTGGGAGTCGTTGAGATTGCAAAACAAAAAAAGTTATTGAGTCCTAAACAAGAAGAATTGTTTCACTACAAAATAGATCAATGGCCAAGTGAAAGTGAAGACTATAAGGTAAATTTTGCAAAACCTAGTAGAAATTTCCCTAAAGGATACTCCTACATATCCTACATACCTGAAAGAATGTATTTGGAATGGCTTGAATTTTTTACCCAGAAAAAACTCAATCTATTAGCTCTGATACCCTTAAAATTTGCTGATTACAACTTATTTGCTTTGTCTGACAAAGACAACAGTCCAGTTGCGCTGATTGAAACGGATCTTTTTGAAATTCACTGCACATTTTTCAAATCTGGAAACATAATAGAACAGGTTTCTTACCCATGTATTAAAGAGGAGATCCCATTGAGTTTACTCCAAGACATTTGCATGCATGAGGTACAGTGGATTCACTCTAGAAGTAATTGGCTTCAATGGAGTGATATAACGAAAAATTTAAAACGAATTGAAGAGCAGGACCGAGAGATCCAAGAGCTTGTTTTAGATTCAAAGAAACCAAGCTTAGTATCGATCGAATCCGTCCTACTAGATCAAGCGGAATCAAAACACCAATATCCAATTCCAATCCTAGAGGTTATTCATGAACCTCAACCCATATACAACAATGTTTTCTTTTATCTCACCCTAGGATTTCTTTTTTATGCTTTATTTTGTTTCCTATCACCGGTGGAAACATGGAAAAAACATCAGGATTTATCAGAGGAAAAATCCCGTTTAGAAAAGAGTTATGATTCTCTCAAACTAGACCAAAAAGAAAAGACTCTAGCACTAAAAAAAGAAAAAGAACTTCAACGCGAAATTAAAAAACTTAAAAGACAAACAGAAGGGAAGTTGGTAGTTTTTAATCAAAATCATCGAGTTGATTTTTACGCATCTACATTGCATAAAATAAGCAAGTCCATACAAAAAGAGATCGCTTTGGATCACATTAAAATTGATGCCTCTGCAAATCTATCAATTTCCGGCAACTCAATCACGGATACAGCGGTTCATAAAATGATCCAAAATTTCTATGATGAAATGGGTGATTGGGATTTAAATGAGCAAGAATTAATCTTGAAACTAGCTCAGGGAAATGGAACTTCTTATCACTTTTCATTAATACCAAAGCGATGATCATGGAAGAGGTTAAAACCTATAAAAAATATGGCGGTCTAACAATCCTAATTCTGGTTGTTTTGTGTTTGTTGACTCATTGGATTACAAATTCCATTTATAATCTTAAAATTTTAGATCTTGAAGAAGAAATCGAGGATCTTACAGCAAATAAAAATTATCTCTTTAATTATACTAAAAATGATCCCAAAGCTCCCAACATCAAAAAATTGGAGGAGGAATTAGCAGGACTTGAAAAAGACTTGGAAAAACTAAATAAGAATACAACGATTGATGCTCCAAATTTAATTGACCTTAACAATCGTGGAGCCGTTCAAGCTCTGATCGGAAATCTAGTAAAGATTGCAAGAAACAACCGTTTGGTTGTCACGAAAATTGAATCTGGAAACAAGGTTTCTCATAGAAAAAGTCCTCAAGATAGAAAGACCCATGTCCTTAATCTAAGAGGAAATTACAGAGATCTATTTCAATTTCTATCTTCTATTGAAATCTTAGAATATGACTTGATATTTATGGAATTAGAAATCAAAAAATCTCAAGATTCCTCCCTTGAAATTTCAGTTGCTTTTATGGTCTGATGCTTAATATCAATGAAGAGTTTTCTAAGCTTTTAAAAATCACTATTGATAGTGATTTTTCGGACCTTCATATAACCGCCAATTCTTTTATTCATGGCCGAAAAAATGGTCAGATTGTTGCTGTTGAAGATCGTTTTCTTAGCGAAGCGGATGTCCATCAATTATTCAATGGGATCACCTCGGAGAAGATGAAATTAGAATTTCATAAAAATCACTGTTTAGATTCTGCATGTTCTTTTCAATCTACGAGGTTTCGATTGAACTTCTATAAAGAGAGAGGTTTTATTGCAATTGCTGTCCGCAGATTGAATGACCAAATACAAAGTTTTGATGATTTAGGATTGCCAGAAAAATTATTAGAATTAACGGAACTCAAAGATGGTTTGGTCTTATTTTCAGGCCCTACTGGAAGCGGTAAAAGCACCTCATTAGCTGCATTGATTGATTCTATCAATCAATCGCGCGCTTGCCACATACTAACTATTGAGGATCCCATTGAATATGTTCATTTGAATCGCAAATCTCTCGTTCATCAGAGAGAGCTAGGAACAGATGTTTTAAGCTTTTCAGAATCTTTGAGGGATGCACTGAGGGAGGACCCTGATGTTATTCTAGTTGGAGAAATGCGTGATCTTCCGACCATTAGGGCGGCAGTTACTGCGGCAGAGACCGGGCATTTAGTGTTCTCAACCGTTCACTCTGGTGATACGGTGGGTGCATTGGATAGAATTCTTGCTATGTATCCGGCAGAAGAGCAAGAATCCGCTAGGAGACAATTGGCAATGGTTCTTAAATCTGTAGTTGCTCAAAGCCTTTTGCCTTTAAAAAATGGAACTGGGAGGATACCGGTATTAGAAATACTACGCTCCAATGCGGCAGTAAAAAATTTAATTCACACCCATCAGTTCACCCAGATTTACAGCGTTTTAGAAACGGGTTCTAAATCTGGAATGCAAAGCATCGATTTTGAATTGGCTAAACTTATTTTGGAAGGAAAAATTGATTATGAAATGGGCAGGATAAAATGCAGAAATAGTAGACTTTTAGAGGATATTTTGGGTTCTAAAAGAAATTCAAGAAGCTTTTCTTCTTTATTAAAATGAAATTGATGATCGCCTAGCCATGCCTGATTTTAAATACACAATTCAAGATCGTACTCAGACTAAAAAGTCTGGAACGATTGAGGCTGAAAATAAGTCTGCTGCTGCTAGAAAACTAAGAGAAACTGGGAATATTGTTTTACAAGTTGAAGAAAATGATCGTGACGGTTTCGGAGGAAGTTCTGGTAATAAGCGTAAAAAAAGAGCCAATAAGTGGCCTATTCGCTCAAAAGATAAAATCATGTTTCTGCGACAATTGTCCGTCATGCTCCGTTCAGGCTTAACCTTAATGGAATCTATAAGGATTATTGAGGAAGAATCTGAAAAAGTAAAATTACAGAACAAGCTGAATTCAATTATCCAAGACCTGCAGAGCGGTTCTTCTTTTTCCCAATCTCTAAAGAATGGTTCTCAATTACTGCCTGTTATAGCTATAGAAATTATTAGCAGTGCCGAACAAAGTGGGGACTTAGCTATCACATTGGAGAGAGTCGCAGAGACAATGGTTTTTTGGGACGATTTAAAAAAACAAACTCTTACAGTTCTCATTTATCCAGCAATTGTATTTGCTTTGTCTTTAATAGTAATTGGATTCCTAGTTTTCTTTTTCATTCCAATCCTAGAAGAAAAAATCTTATCCAAATTAAATAAATCTCTCCCATTTATCACTCAACTCGTAGTCGATATCTCTCATTTTTTTACTGATTATTGGGTTTTTCTATCCTTAGGCACTGCAGGCTTTATAACAACTATGCTGCTGATGTTTAGGAATAAAAAAACAAGGAGACTCCAAGAACGAATCCTCTTGTCAATTCCCTTTTTAGGAAAAGCCCTTACGCTCTCTGTTCTGTCTCAGTTTGCTAGCTCTATGTCAGTCATGTTGAAGAGTGGGATCAATGTTCTGCAAGCAATTGATTCTGTATCTAAAATTGTTCAAGTTCAAATTATTAAGGATGTATTCATTGGGGCCAGACCCAAGTTATTAGCTGGAGCTCAATTGAGAGAATCCATAGATTCTCCCTATTTTCCTCAAACGGTTTATAGTCTTATCAGCGCTGGCGAAAATTCAGGAAATTTGCCTGATTCTTTCAATGAACTCAAGGGCTTCTATTCTAAAGAGCTAGAATCTATAATTGGGATCATCGTCAATCTTACTGGTCCTATCTTGATACTATCAGTCGGTTTCATTGTAGCCTTTGTCTACATTGCCATGATTATGGCATTACTTTCGGTCTATAAAACTTTATAAAATGAAAAAAAAATTATCTAAAATTCGTGAAAACAGGATAAAAGAAATCCCGTTTTACTTTTTTCTAGCAACATTTTTAATGATAAAAAATGTTGTTTATTCTCAAGAACAAAATTTAGATTTGGATCCATCTATGGATGCCTCAACTTCAGAAAATATTGAGAAAGTGGAGATTCGAGATCCATTTAATTCTATGGTTCAACAAGTAAATATACCCATTTATGCGCTTCAAAACAATCAAGGGCAAAATCCAATATTCAATGATCTAATTAAAATTAAGGTTTTAGTATTGGGTTCGAGTAGTAGTGGGAAAAAAGTGGCCTATTTGGAATTGCCTCAAGGGGAGATTATTATGGTTAAAGAACAAGATTACTTCAGTATACAAGGGTCTGATTATAAAATTACACCGGTGCATGTGAAAGAAATAACCGACACTAGGATGTTAGTGGTAATCGATCAAAGATCAAAATTCATACTCAGATAATATGAAATTATTAATCCTACTCACTCTTTTTATTCCGCTTCTAGTATTGGCCAATAAATTAGATTCTGACAAAATTACTTATTTAAGCCTAAAGGATTGTGATGTCCCTACAGCTACTCGAGCGATTTCAGAGTTATGCCGAATCAATGTCGTTGCAACTGAAAAATCCGGTAATAAAAAAATCAATATTCTCTTAAGGGATATGGAAGCCATAGATGCCTTAAAACTTGTCTGCAAGTCAGCCGGTCTTGTCTATCGCTTCGATTCTAACAGTGAAGTTTTTACGGTTATGACTCTGGATGAGTATAAGACCAATGCTACAGTAGAAGGCACCTATTATACAAAAATTTTTAGAGTAGAACCTGCAAATGTCTCGCTGATAGCCAAGACTATTGAATCTTTATATTATCAGCAAGTAGTTTTGCATGAGGAAGATGGAGTTGTTGATTTTAGTTCAGAACTCGGAGGGAGCGGCGGATCCAAAGGCGGAGATAGTGGCAGTGGATCCAATAACAGCAACAACAACAATAACAATAACAACTCGAATCAATCTTCTAATCAGATTCAAAACAATAATAAATATCAAAATAATATCTCGGGGGAAAACGCGCTCGCCATGGAAAATAATCGCACCTCCTCGTTTTATAAATTAGAGGCTGGATCTTCCAAAAATCCTAATATACTGAGTGAACAGAATGGGCCCTCTATATTTTTAACTACTAATGTGGAGCACAATATGATTATTGTCCGAACAACGGATGTTATGGCTTTAGATGAAATTGTTAATTTGATTGAACAAATGGATGAACCAATACCCCAGGTGATACTGGAAATGAAAATTCTAGAACTTGACATCGGTGATTCTTCCACGGTTGGGATTGATTTTGCAATCAATGATAAAATTAACTCCTCACTTTCAGTATCCAACCTCGCATCGAATGCAGCTTCTAATTTTATTTACAGTTATCTGAGTAATGATTTTGAGGCTAGAGTAGAAATGTTAGCAAATAACAACAATGTGGATATTATAGCTACCCCAATTCTGATTGCTGCCAATAACAGAAAGGCAGAAATAGAGGTTGGAGAAGAAAGGATTATCACTGTGGGTGCTTCCTCTGACATCAATATAGCAGGAGAAAACGGAACCATTAATGAAACGGTGAATACCCAAACAGAGAAAAGAACGATTGGCACTACCCTCTCTATTATTCCTAGAATTAATAAAGATAGGACTGTCACACTTTATGTAGAACAGGAATCCAGCACCCTTTTGACTGGAAATAATAGCATCACTGTCTCTGGGCAAACAATTCCTATTGATTCTGTAGATACTGCAAAAATCAAGGCCACTGTTGTTGCCAAGGATGGATTCACAATCGCCATGGGTGGATTAATCCGATCAGAGCGATCGGAGTCCACGAGTAAAGTCCCAGTATTAGGAGATGTGCCGATTCTGGGTGGAATGTTCAGAAGTGACCGGGATGATGTTAAAAAATCCGAACTGATCCTATTGATAAGACCGCTTATTGTAGATGACTCTGAGAAAGCGAATTTGATGACTCAGAAGTTGATGAATGGTTTATCCAATCATCATTACCATATCAATGGAAACAAGAGTATTGACAGCCAAAATATGCAATTAGACCGATATATTAATGGTGAAATCATGCAACCAATGTTGCTGGAAGATATTATCAATAATATTGGATTGAACTGGGAGGATGGAGATCAAAACAAAACAGAATGATTCTTTGAGCTCCAGTTTTATTGAAACTGAATTGGATGCGAATGGATTTATTAAAAGCCCTCTCGAAACAGAGGAGAATTGGTATCAGAGGGTCCATGCCTTAGTAAATTCAAATCCCGAGGAAAATTATTCAGATCTTTTACCCCCTGATTTAACTCCTAAAAAATTGAATGAAAAAAAAGTTCCTGCTCTTGTTCTCAAGAAAGCAAATGCTCTAATCAAAGAAACTTTTGAGATTGAGATCGGATGGGCCCCCGTTTTTTATGAGGATCAATTGCTGAGTTTGTTTGCTGGGGCTCGATTTATATCCTTCGACACAATCAATTTTATTATTTCACTTAAAGAAAAGTTTAAGGATAAAAATCGGTGGTTTATTTACAACCGTGAGGAACTCATTGCTCATGAATTCGTCCATGCTTCTAGAGTTTCTTTCCATTCCATTGTCTATGAAGAAATATTGGCCTATCAGGTATGTAAAAACAAAAGAATCCAGTTTTGGGGTGGGATTTTTCATAGACCCTTAGAGTCTTTGATTTTTATTGTTCTCTGTTTTTCTTATTTTATTTCCAGTGTTTTGAATCATTTTATAGAATCAATAAATGACTCTTTGGTTTATTTCGCAGGCGCTTCTTCGATTTTCTATATCTTTTTTCAAATCGTAAGACACCTATTTCTTATGAAAAGATTTAAGAAATCAGTCCGTGTATTAAACAAAATAAGCAACCAACCATTAGCAATTTTATTGAGATGCAGTGATGAAGAAATCCACTCCATTTCCTGCCAAGATCCAATCACAGTAGATGCCTTGGAATTGATTATAAAAGATCCCATCCGTACAAATATTTTAAAGAAAAGGTTTATTCAGTGAATGAAGAGAGATTAGATATGAGGGAAGTGCTAATCAATCCTGCATGGGCCCTTAAGATTACTCCAATTGTTGCACGGAGGAAGCAGGTTTTACCCTTCACTGTTATTAAAGATAAATTATTGGTTGCAACCCCAAATCCAAACAATCTCTCCGGTTTGCGCTCTGTTGAAAAAACAACTGGGATGTCCGTTCAACTTGAATTAGCAGATGAGGAATCTTTTCAGGAAGCTTTGCAAAATATTTTTGGTAAAGGCTTGCAAAATCCATCCCTAATACGATCTGAATCTTATGGAGGATTAGAAGAATCTATCGAACTAGGAAATCGTATCTTAGATTCCGCAATTTTAAGAAGAGCTTCCGATGTTCATATTGATCCAGACGAAAATAGTTTCCTTGTTCGCTTTCGTGTAGCAGGGATTATGGAGATTTTTGAAGAATTGCCCAACGAAAGCTTTGTTTCTTTGATCAACCGATTTAAAGTCCAAGGCAATATGGATATATCGGAGCGTAGATCCCCTCAAGATGGTCATATAAGACACACATTTAAATCCAATGGTCTCAGTGTAGATATAAGAACAGCAACGATTCCAACGAAGCATGGAGAAAAAATGACTCTTCGATTTCTAGGTGCAAAAATTTCAAATCTAAGTTTGGAATCTTTGGGAATGATCCCCTCTCATTTGGAAATCGCCAAGCAGAATTTCAATCAACCTCATGGAATGATTTTAATTACTGGTCCTACTGGAAGTGGGAAAAGCACTACCTTGTATGCCGCTCTAAAAGGGCTTTCTGATAAAGAAGATAGTAGTATTATCACAATTGAAGACCCGGTTGAATTAGATCTTCCAAGAGTGAACCAAGTTCAAATTGACTCTGAAAAAATCACATTTCCACAAGCTTTAAGGAGCTCTTTAAGACACGACCCGGATGTCATAATGATTGGGGAAATTAGAGATAAAGAAACCGCTGAAATAGCTGTGACTGCATCCATGACAGGTCACTTGGTGTTAAGTACTCTGCACACCAATTCTGCTCCTAGTTCTATTATCAGATTGATCAATATGGGTTTGGAACCTTATTTGATAAGTTCTGTGCTCAGACTTGCCGTAGCCCAGAGATTAGTGAGGAAATTATGCTCTAAGTGCCACAAACCCAAAGCCCTAAGCAAAAAAGAAGCTGTTTTGTTAGGGGATGCGAAATTGGAGGGATCGACGGCCTACCATGCCAAAGGTTGCAAATATTGTGATTCTCGAGGGTTTAAGGGGAGAATAGGACTTTTTGAAGTGCTTCCACTTACGAATGACATTTTGCAAATTCTTCATCCAGCCATCACGGAGGTGGATTTACTGAATGTGATGAAAAAGAAATCTATTCCTACCTTGATGGACGACGGTATTAAGAAAATTAAAGAAGGATTGGTAAGCGTAGAAGAGGTCTTACGGGTCGCTAATGTCAGATAAATTGGAGCTTCTAATAAACTTCATTTTTTAAAACTAGATCTGATCGCGCCCATTTTGATTTATGATTTTCTCTTCAATTTGATCCTTTAAAAATTAGGATATGAAATAGGATTCTACAGGGAGATTATAGAAGCTATTTAAACCAAATTAAGGATTAGAAAAACCACACTTCCCGATCCATAAGGGTAAAATTAATGAGCGTCTCAGTGGAAAAATTTCAAATTGCTCATTTCCTATCTTCCTATCCTTTCCTTGATTATTCAATGATTTCAGACAATCCTGGAGTAAGATTTCGAACAGGCTTAAAAATATAAATTGAACTCCGTTCCAACTTAGAGTTACCTAAATTCAATAAAACAGAATGGATCTCCCAATTAAGTTAGAATTTAAATATGGATAATTACAACTCCAACTACATTGACACTAGAATCGCAGGTACTCGCCCTCTTTTACCCCCCGCAATTCTTCTTGAAGAAATTGAATTGAGCGAAAATGGTCATGAAACCGTGATAAAAGGTCGTAAAGAATCTTCTCAAATTCTCCATGGAAAAGAGGATCGTCTGCTCTTCGTATGTGGCCCTTGTTCTATTCACGATCCAGCGGCGGCTCTAGAATATGCTAAATGGCTGAAACCCTTAGCGAATCGTTTTGCAGGCGAATTAGTGATCTTGATGAGGACCTATTTCGAGAAACCAAGAACTGTAGTTGGTTGGAAGGGATTGTTGAACGATCCAAAAATAGATGGAAGTTTTGAAATCAATCAAGGGCTTCGCATTGGAAGAAAGTTGCTCTGTGAAATCTGTGATTTAGGAATCCCTACTGCGGCTGAATTTTTGGATACAATCCACCCTCAATATATAGCAGACACAATTTCTTGGGCTGCAATCGGAGCGAGAACCACAGAGAGTCAAGTGCATCGAGAACTTTCATCTGGTCTTTCCATGCCGATTGGATTTAAAAATGGGACAAGCGGGAATATTCAAATAGCTGTGGATGCTGTAAGGTCTGCTCGAGTTCCCCATTGGTTCCCGTCAGTTACCCGTCAGGGGGTGACTGCCATCTTTCAAACCACTGGAAACCCAGATGGTCATGTAATCCTACGAGGTGGATCA
>MDTC01194266.1_pt1 | contig 13706 bp, 8 predicted proteins | sample 811181 | NCBI WGS metagenome assembly MDTC01 (sample SAMN05326644, study PRJNA326480) | marine metagenome | isolation source: seawater | place: Pacific Ocean: North | collected 2011
CCCAAACATGAGTCCTTGATCTCCAGCACCTTGACTAGCTAAATCTTCTGAATCTACACCTTGAGCAATTTCAGGGCTTTGAGAATGTAACTTAGATAATACTTCGATATCACTAGGATCTACTCCGCTATTATTTTTATCATATCCTATTTCTTTAATAGTATCTTTAACAACTTTTGCCACATCAATATTTGCATTAGTTCTGACCTCTCCGGATATAACCACTAATCCTTTTGTTGCGAGTGACTCACATGCAACATGAGATTCATTGTCTTGCGCTAAAATGGAATCTAAAATAGCATCTGAGAAGGCGTCGCATGCCTTATCCGGGTGTCCTTCAGTCACGCTTTCAGAGGTGAATAAAAATTTTGCCATCTTATTAACTTCCTTATTTTGTAGTAAAAATTAAGGTCTGAACTTATATGTTATTTAATTATATTGTTGTGTATTTATACAAAATTTTCTGTAAATATTTGCTAATTCTTGAAGCATCTCTATGGAAGATTGAAAATTGTACGACATTATATGCTCTACATTTAAACCAACAGGCACTCTAAGATTATTATCAATAATATAAGCTAAAATTTCATTTAATACTTCAATAGCAACATCTAGGGACCTTTCGGTCATTGCACCAGGCCTGCCATTCAAATATTTTTCAGTATCCTTTGGTATTTCAACACCAAGCCATTTTAAGAAATTAATGTTTTTCTGAGATGAGACAGGGGCAAAGCTTAGAAGAATTCTTCTAGGAAAGGTATTTAACCTATCACACCTTTCTTGATAGTTTTTTATCATTTTGATAACGTTATCTGAATCGCAAAGAACTTGAGTTGTAAAAAACTCTGCGCCGAATTCACTTTTCCTGATAAGATTTTTGGATTCTTTTTTTCTGCTGGGTATGCAAATTCCACCACATAAGATATTACTTTTCCGATGTCTATTGTATTCAGATATCTTCTTTAAGGATTCATTAACTGTTGGTCCCGGATATTGTTGTTTACTTGATTCTCCTCCAACTACAATTAAGTTATCTATTTCATATTTGGAATGCGTTTCTTGAATCCATTCCATTTGTTTTTTTTTGGGCATATGGACTACAACACGATTGATAATTGCCTCAATACCTACAATATCTTGCAATAACATGCCAAATTTTCTAGGCTCTCCTCTTTCTTGATTTGAAACAGGTCGCTCTCCACGCCCAATTTCATCATGAACCTCAGGAATATTGATTGCATCTATATGGGTCTGAGAAAGTAATGAGCTAATTGTTTCAGCGTAAGTATTCAAAGTCCCATCTTTTTCTCTTGGGGGTAAGATTTCATAGGCAACCACCGGGCGTTGTGGTTTTTTTATTTTATCTCTTACCCTCATAGGGCATAATTTTTCAATACGCTAAAATAGCGGGATTCAGGATGTGAAAAGTACCAACCACACACTGAAGAAGCAGGATCCATTGCACGAGACTCAGTTAGACTAATTCCCGCATTATTTTTGACATCCAATAAACTCCAGATTTTATCTTTTTCAGAATGATCCGGACATGATGCATATCCGGGCGCAGGTCTTATACCAATATATTTTTCATGTATTAAGTCATTATTATTTAAATTTTCCGAGGCAGAGTAACCCCAGTCCTCTTTTCTTATTTTTTCGTGAAGCCATTCTGTAGCAGCCTCAGCTAATCTATCTGCAATTACCTTTACCATAATACCGCTGTAGTCATCTAAATCTTTTTCATATTTATTTACTAATTTTTCGAGACCATCACCTGAGGTTATCGCAAATAAACCTATATAATCGTCCCCTTTAGGAGATATGAAATCAGCCAAACAAAGATTGTTATCAGATTTATCTACTAATTGCCTAGGAAAAGAAAAAATTAAATCATGATCAAGTAGTTCTACTTTTTCATTATTAGATCTTGCCTTAAAAAAACCATACACACCATTTATAGTTAGCGAATGCATTTTAGCTATACTATCCAACATTCTTTGGCCATCCTCAAAAACTTTCAATGCTTCAATATTTTTACCATCTTGAATTATCGATGGATATAATCCTCTAAGTTCCCAGGCATGGAAAAATGGAGTCCAATCAATATAATTGACAATGTTTTTTATAGATAAATCTTTAATGACGTGTATACCTAGGTTGTTAGGCTGAGTTGGATTATAGGAAAATTTAGGACCTCTTTTCCTTGCTTCTTCAATGGATAAAAGTTTTGTATGTTTTTGAGTTTTATAAAAAGAATTTCGAATTAATTGGTTTCTGTCATTTGTAGTTTTTATAAACTCTTCCTTCTTTTCTGAATTTAACAGCGTTGAGGCAACACCAACACACCTACTAGCGTCCTGTACATGGAAAACGGAAGATTTGTAACATTGCTCTATTTTTACAGCGGTATGCTTTTTACTGGTGGTAGCACCTCCAATCAGTAGAGGAATTTTAAAATCCTGTCTTTTCATTTCTGAAGCAACATAAATCATTTCGTCCAGACTAGGCGTAATAAGGCCAGATAAGCCTATTATATCAGCATTTATTTCCTTGGCTTTTTGAAGAATTTTTTCAGCGGGAACCATCACTCCTAAATCAACGATATTATAACCGTTACAAGCTAATACAACTCCAACAATATTTTTACCAATATCATGTACATCTCCTTTAACGGTAGCCAATAAAATAGTGCCATTAGAGACTTCAGATAATCCTTTTTTATGTTTATTTTCTTCAATAAAAGGAACAAGGTGGGCAACTGCTTTTTTCATAACCCTTGCTGATTTAACAACTTGGGGTAAAAACATTTTACCGGCACCAAATAGGTCTCCAACAACATTCATTCCATCCATGAGTGGTCCTTCAATTACATCCACCGGATCATCATAAAAACTTCTCGCTTCCTCAGTATCTTCAATAATGTATTGGTCGATTCCTTCCACCAAAGAATGAGAGATTCTTTCATTGATTTTAAGTTTTCTCCATGAATCGTCGATTTTCTTTTCTTTTTTTTGTCCTCTAAAATTTTCAGCCAAATTGACTAGAATATCTGTTGCTTCTATATTTCTATCAAAAATAACATCTTCAATTGCTTCTTTTAACTTAGGTTCAATTTTATCATACACTGTAAGCTGTCCTGCATTAACAATTCCCATATCCATGCCATTCTGAATTGCATGATATAGAAAACAGGAATGCATTGCTTCTCTTACTAAATCAATTCCTCGAAAAGAAAAAGAAAGATTACTTACTCCGCCACTAATGTGAACACCCGGCATTAATTCTTTAATAGATTTAACTGCATTTATATAATCCTTACCGTAAGAATTATGTTCCTCTATTCCTGTGGCTACTGCAAATATATTTGGATCGAAAATGATATCTTCAGGAGCAATACCCACCTCTATTGTAAGTAATTCATAAGCTCTTTTGGATATGGAAACCTTTTTCTCGTACGTATCTGCCTGCCCCTCCTCATCAAATGCCATAACGATAACAGAGGCTCCATACTTTTTGATTAACCTAGCCTGTACAAGGAACTCATTCTCTCCTTCTTTTAAGGATATGGAATTGACTATTCCTTTACCTTGGATATTTTTCAGTCCTTCTTCAATGACTTCCCATTTGGAAGAGTCAATCATTATGGGTACCTTGCATATTTCTGGTTCTGAGGCAATCAATCTTAAAAACTTTACCATGGCCGCCTTGCTGTCAATTAACCCCTCGTCCATATTGATATCTATAATTTGTGCCCCATTTTTGACCTGATCTAAAGCAACAGCCAAAGCCTCCTCGTATTTATCTTCTTTGATAAGTCTTTTAAACTTTAAAGAACCTGTAATATTTGTTCTCTCACCAATATTTATAAAATTTGTTTCATTCCTAATTGTTAATGGCTCCAGTCCACTCAACTTAGTTACTGAGCTAATTTTAGGTATTATTCTTGGCTCATTAGCCTCAATTAATTTTGAAAATTTAGAGATATGTTCAGGAGTTACACCGCAACAACCACCAACAATATTAACAAAACCAGACTTGGCAAATTCATTTAGAAACCCTGACATGCTCGCAGGAGACTGGTCATATTCACCGAATTCATTGGGCAACCCAGCATTTGGATAAACTAAAACATTAGTATCTACAATTTTTGAAAGAGTTTCAATGTAAGGTCTAATCTGTTCTGCACCAAGAGCACAGTTCAAACCTACTGCAAGCAAATCTACATGTCGAATAGAGTGCCAAAAAGCCTCAACAGTTTGTCCAGACAATAGTCTGCCACTTGCATCTGTAACAGTTCCAGATACCATGATTGGGAGGCTTTTATTAATTTCTTCAAATACAGTTTGAATTGCAAAAAGAGCTGCTTTACAGTTTAAAGTATCAAAAACAGTCTCTACAAGTAAAATATCAACACCTCCATCAATGAGACCTAATGTTTGCTCTTTATAAGCATTGACTAAAGTGTCAAAGTCAATATTTCTAAATTCTGGTCTTGAAACATCTGGACTCATCGATGCGGTTCTATTAGTTGGGCCAATCGCTCCGCATACAAATCTAGGTTTACTGGGTGTTTCTTTTGTAACTCTCTGACAAGCATCCTTTGCAATCTTTGCGGAAACTAGATTTATATCATATACTCTATCCTGAGTACCATAGTCTTCCTGGGAAATACTTGTTGAGTTAAAAGTGTTTGTTTCAATAAGATCTGCTCCTGCATTTAGATAAGCCATATGAATATCACTTATGATATCTGGTCTGATAATAGACAAAATATCATTGTTACCCTTTAAATCCATTTTATGGTTACTAAACTCCTCTCCCCGATAATCTTTTTCATTAAGATTATATGACTGTATCATTGTTCCCATGGGCCCGTCAAGCAAAAGAATTTTATTTTGTAATATGTTATTTATACTATTCATAAAAAAAAAGCCAGAACTAAGTCTGGCGTTTCTAATATCCTTTTTAGCACTTTTTTTAAAAGTCGCGGCAATATGGTACAAAGCACGACAATGTATTGTAGTTAATTTTAATAAATATTTTTAACTTAATTCAAATAATTTATCAAGGAATTTTAGGCCCAGCATTTAAAATATCTTTATCACCTAAATCATAAAGTTTGTAGTTTTCTTGAAACTTTTTCACTAGCATTTCCGCACTAATGTGGTATTTGTCAGTATCCTTCCAAGCAAGAAAAGGATTTAAAACCTTAGGGTTTATTTTATCTAAATGTTCTGGGATTTTAAATCCGAAATATGCATCATAATTGAATTTAGATTTTTCTATTGTGCCATTAAGTATCGCATTAAGTATTTTGCGTGTTTTTGGTAGACTAAATCTTTTCGCCCCCGATTGAGCACTATTTCCAACCCAACCGGTATTTACTAAATATACAGAAACGCAAAATTTTTTCATTTTTTCTTTCAGTAAATTTGCATATTCAAATGGGTGAAGTGTCAAAAATGGTCCTCCAAAACATGGGGAAAAGGTAGCCGTTGGCTCTTTAATTCCTAGTTCTGTTCCGGCAACTTTGGCAGTATAGCCACTAATGAAATGGTACATGGCTTGCTCCGTCGTCAATTTTGCTACTGGGGGTAAAACACCGTAAGCATCACAGGTTAGAAATATAATTTTTTCTGGATGACCAGACATACTCGGCAAGCCTCTTTTAGCAATAGAGTTGTCAATATGCTCAATGGGATAGGATACTCGAGTGTTTTCTGTTTTTGATCCATCTGAAAAGTCAATTTCAAGGGAGTTTTTATTGAATACAACATTCTCAAGTAATGCCTCAGTTCGTATTGCATTATAAATATCAGGTTCCTCATAAGGGTTCAAGTTGATAACTTTTGCATAGCATCCGCCTTCAAAATTGAAAATTCCATCATCAGACCATCCATGTTCATCATCACCAATAAGTGGTCTATCAGGATCTGTAGATAAAGTAGTCTTACCTGTGCCGGATAATCCGAAAAATATTGCTGGGTTTTGCATATCATCCTGTACATTTGCTGAACAATGCATTGATAGAACACCTTTCTGAGGAAGTAGATAGTGAAGAACCGAAAAAATACCTTTCTTCATTTCACCACCGTATTCTGTTCCTCCTATAATTGCTATTTTTTTTGCTAAGTGAAAAATAATAAACGTTTCTGAATTCATATCAAGTTCTTTAAACCGATTATTCTTAAAATCTGAAGCATTTATAATTGTAAAACCTGGATCAAATTCACTTGGATCATCAATTTTTAGACCTATGAACATGTTGCGAACAAAATGAGCCTGCCATGCTTTTTTTGCTATAATTCTTACATTTAAACAATACTTAGGGTCAGCTCCAGCATGTCCATCGAAAACATAAATTCTAGAATTACTATCATTATTGTAAAAATCTATTACCTGCTCGAAAAGGGAGTCAAATATATTTTCAGAAATCTTTTTATTTACCTCGCCCCACCAAATCTTTTTTTCTGAACTAGGTTCATCCACTATATATTTATCTTTTGGAGATCTACCTGTATAAATGCCTGTATCCACCATTGCTGCTCCACGCATGCCTAAAACACCCTCACCATTATTAACAATGTCTTCTACCAAAGCCTTAGATGATAGATTATAGCATGTCTTATCAAGATTTTTGATACCTAATTTTTGTAAACCTAATCTATTGCTGTTTATATTCAAATTCGCCGCCTAAATAAAGTATAATTTATTGAGAATAGTTCTCAATAACAATAAATCTGATCTATTAGCTTGCATGAGGGTGGGCTTTGTCATATACCTCTTTAATTTTTTTTGGATTGACTTTGGTATATATTTGAGTGGAAGACATGCTACTATGTCCCAATAATTCTTGAATTGATCGAATATCAGCATCATTATCTAACAGATGGGTTCCAAAAGTGTGTCTCAAAACATGGGGACTTGCTCCATTTTTGGTGCCAAGTACCTGCGATAAGTATTTTTTCATCCTCAATTGAACAGTACGAATTGAAATACGCCTATTATTTTTAGACGTAAATAATGGAGTTTTTTCATTTGTAATCCAACCCATCCCACGTTCATTTAGATAAACATTTAAAGCAGTCAACGCATGGTTACCAAATGGAATAACTCTTTCCCTATTTCCTTTACCAGTGACTTTGACTAAGCGATCGTGATAATTTATAGACCCAATATTCAAATTCACCAATTCACTTAAGCGCATTCCAGTTGCGTAGAAAAGTTCAAGTATTGCAAGGTCTCTTTTCCCTTTTAAAGTTTTTTTATCTGGAATGCTCATCAATATTTTTATTTTATTTGTATGAATGAAATTTGGAATATTTTTTTCTAGTTTTGGTGCTTTTATTTGACTGGCAGGGCTAAATTCAATTACCTCAAATTGAACAAGATAATTAAAGAAAGATTTGATAGACGCTAGTCTTCTTGCAACCGTTTTTGAGGATAATCCTGATTCAAACTCATTTCCCATAAATTGACGTATCTGTGATCTATTTATCTTACAAATATCAGTGAAAGATTTGATATAGAATTTCTTTATAAAGTTTGCAAATTTAGTCAAATCTCTACTATATGCTTTAAGAGTATGCTCCGAAAAGTTCTTTTCTTCTGATAAGGAAACTAGAAATTCCTTTAACATTTCGTTTAAACTAACTTTCAATGATATTATCTAATTTTCTGATTAACTCAAAAAATTCCCCCGGAAGATTAGATTCAAACTTTACAAATGATTTAGTTTTCGGATGAAAAAATTCTAATTTTTTTGCGTGAAGAGCATATCTATCAAATTTAGTAATTAACCTACAATATTTTTTTGAATATTCTTTCATATACCCTTTAGTTCTTGAAATTCCTCCTCCGTATTTATTATCACCAAAAATAGGATAACCTAAACTTGCTGAGTGAACCCTTATTTGATGGGTTCGGCCTGTTTTAGGAAAAAAATTAATTAGTGAGCAATGCTGGAACTCTTTGGTTACTTTAAAAAAAGTAATTGATTTTTTCCCCTTTCCAGAAACGCTAAACCTTGTTGGATCTTTCCTATCTCTTAGAAGGCCACTTTCAATTTGGCCTTCCTTTTCTTTCCATAAGCCCCAAGTCAAAGCACAATATTCTTTCTTAACATCTCTATTTCTAAATTGCTGAGAAAGATTCTGGTGCGCATTATTGTTCTTGGCAATAATAATTAGACCCGAGGTATTTTTATCTAACCGGTGCACAATGCCAGGTCTTGTCAATCCATTTGTATCTGACAAATTTCCAAAATGATGCAAAAGACCGTTTACTAAAGTCTTAGATCTATTTCCTTTGCCTGGATGAACGACTAAACCTGAAGGTTTATCTATTATTGCTAAATCTTTATCTTCAAATAGAATATTTAAATTCATGGGTTCGGGAGTTATTTTTGAATATCCCTCTTCTTTTTTATGAAAATGATTGATTGTTATCAGATCATTTAGTTCTAATCTATAGCCTGTTTTACATTGACTACTATTAACTAAAATTTTACTTGAGCGAATTAGATATTGTATTTTAGACCTCGAATATTTTTTAAATTTATTAACAAGGTAATGATCCAGCCTCATACCGACATCAGGTTGTGACATTATTCTAATTTTATCAGTATCAACCACCTGAAATAGGTTTTTTTTCGCCCACAATAATTGTATGCAAGACAAACAATATCATTCCAGAAGTGACAGATGAATCTGCAACATTAAAAATATACCAATGAAAGTTTCCAATCATAATATCCAAAAAATCAACGACTTTACCATACAGAATTCTATCAATCATATTACCAATGGCTCCAGCTAAAATCAGTGTCAGGCCATATCTTATCAGATTGTGACTATTCTTTTCTTTCCATAACATCCACATTATAACCCCTGTAAGAATTAAGGTCACAATGAGAAGTAGGGTTTTTCCACCTGGAAATGATAGGCCAAAAGCCATACCATCATTGGTTACATAAGTAAAATAAAGTAATCCTTCTATAATTGGTTCAGATTGATAAAGGTTAAAAGAGGTTTTGATCATCCATTTAGACCATTGATCTAATGCGACAATTGCAAAGATTATCCCAATTAGAGACATAAAATTTAAATATTAAGCTTTTCTCTTTCTTTAGCTTCTACTCTTTTGGTTGTATTCGGAACCTCGAGCATTCTCTCTTCAGGTATTAACTCCCCAGTTATGGAGCAAACTCCAAAGGTACCATCTTCAATTCTCTCTAGTGCTTTGGTCAAAGATTTATGATAATCGGTTTGTCTGTTTAAGAAATGAAAGCTTTTCTCCCTTTCATAAGAATCTGTCCCAGCATCAGCCATATGCACGCTATACACGGATTCCTGAGCAAGACTTGGTGACCCATTTGTATTAGAATCTAGGTTTCCTTTGCTGTCGTCAAGATCATTTGTTAAAGCATCAAGCTTAGCTTGTATATGTTTTTTAAAGAATGCCAACTTTTTTTTAGAATATTTTTTTTGCGCCACAACAATCTCCTAATTATCTTTTTTTAATGCAATATTATATTGCCTATCATCTATTTCAATAATATCAGAAAAATCATAGTCACTAATATTTTCCTTAATATCATTTGTAAGTGTTTCAGTTTTAAAATAGTGTTGAAATTTACCTAAAGCCTCTTCAATTTGGCCATCAAAATCCCAAGAAATGTTTATTCTATCCTCTACAGCAAATTCAGCTTTTTTCCTCATAGACTGTACAACTCTTACTATATCTCGTACGATCCCCTCTAAAATTAAATCTTTGCTCAAATCAAGAGATAAGCCAACAGTGATACCAGAATCACTTACTGCTGAAAAACCTTCTGCTGGTGTAGTTTCAATAAATAAATCTTCCCTTTCTAATTTATAGTCGCTATTTAACATTATATGATTATCTAACTTCATCTTATTTACCAATATGTTAACATTAGATTCAGCAAGTATTTCTTTAATTCTTGAAAGACCACTTCCATATTTTTGTCCAAGTGTTCTAAGGTTAGGTTTTATTTTATATTCAATAAGTTTACTTACCTCGCTTATTCTTTCGATAGATTTAACGTTTAATTCATCAAGAATGATATCTTGGTTTTCAACAATAAATTTGGAAATTTTATCATCCTCGACTGCAAATAGTGCCTTGCTTAATGGTTGTCTAATTCTAAAATCAGATAAGTTTCTAGCAGATCTGCCAAGTTCAACAGTCTTCCTAAGAGCATCTACACTTTTAATTAAATTTTTATCAATATATTTCTCATTTGCTATTGGGTAATCGCATAAATGTACGCTCTCTAAAGAATTTTTATCTGAGTTCCTAATAAGATTTTGATAAATAACTTCAGAAACAAACGGTAAAACTGGTGCGATCATTTTTATAACATTCTCTAGGACATGGAAAAGAGTTGTATAAGCAGATTTTTTATCTTCATCATCCTCAGACTTCCAAAATCTTCTTCTACTTCTACGAATATACCAGTTAGAAAGCTCCTCAAGATAGACTTCAAAATTTTTCATAAACTTATCAACCCTGTAGGTATTAAGAGACTGTCCAGCATCTTGAATTAATAAATGAGTTTTAGCAATAATCCATTTATCTAAAATGGATAGATTATCACGATTAGTTGAATTTTTTGTTGGATCGAAGCTATCCAAAGACGCATATGTTGCATAAAAAGAATAGATATTCCAAAGTGTTATCAGTTTTTTTCTAACTTCATCAGCAGGCCCATATCCAAAAAGTAGATTTTGTTCAACATTTTGAATTGAATACATCCATCGCATGACATCAACTCCCATTTTCTCAGCAGCATCATCAAACCAAATTGCATTACCCCAACTTTTATGCATCTCTCTACCATTCTCGTCTTTTACTAATGCATGACCAAGTAAAGTTTTAAAAGGAGCCTTCCCTTCCATCTCTGCAGACATTGCTAATAATGAATAAAACCAATTCCTAAACTGCCCAGGAAAACATTCAACCACAAAATCACCCGGAAACCATTTATCCCAATATTCCCGATTACTGTTATAGTTCAATGTAGAAAATGGAACTATTCCAGCATCAAGCCATGGGTTTCCAACATCTTTGACTCTTGTACCGATAAGGCCGGTCTTTGGATGTTTAATTTTTACGTTATCAATCCAAGGACGGTGGGGAGAATGATTAACAAAATCATTGAACCCTTCAACTGCAAGTTTTTCTAGTTCTTCTTTTGATCCAACTACGAAGAAAGAGTCATCTTCAAATACCCAAATCGGAAGAGCAAGCCCCCAAAACCTTTTTTTAGATATCATCCAATCACCCATGTTTTCTAACCATTCGTGTTCGCGTTCGCGACCCCAGTTTGGAATCCATTCAATATCATCAACAATATTTTGTATCTTTTTTCTCCAATCCATGTTGATGTACCATTCATCCACTAAACGAAATACAAGCTCATCTCCTGAACGCCAGCAATGTGGGTATACATGAGGATATTTCTCAGCATAAACCAATAAATTCCTTTTCTTTAGATCATCTATAATATTTTCAGTAGTTTCAATCTCAGTGGCAACTTTTCCAGAAAGCCAGCCAAACTTTTCGATGAATTTAGATTCATCATCTAAAGGAGCAATATTGACTAAGGATAGCTTTTTTCCTATTTTATGATCGATGTCACCACATCCAGGAGCCATATGCACAATACCAGTTCCTTCCCCAGCAACGACAATATCATTACCTATATTATCTTTACCTGGATCTATGACTTGATGCTGCTTAATTGCATTAATCCTGATTTTTTTTAATTCATCATCCTTAAAAGGGAATCCACCATATTCTTTCTGCGCATCAAAATCATCATAGGGACCATCATATTTCCACCCAACCATTTCGGATCCTTTTAGAGTACCAAGTACTTCATATCCGCCTTTTTCCCTAAAAATTTGAGAAATTGTTTTTAATTTAGGTACTCCTTTCACCCATTGTTTTTTTTCTTTGAATTGCTTTTCTAACCTCTTAAAATCAAGATTTTCTTCAGCAAAATAGTAAATTTCGTTACTATTTGTCTTAATTTTTACGTAGTCAATGTTAATATTGACTCCAACTACAACATTTGATGATAATGTCCAAGGTGTTGTTGTCCAAACCAGTAAGTATTCATTGCTTTTACCTCTAACAGGGAACCTTACAAAAACAGAAGTGTGAGCAACTAATTTTCTACCCTCTATAATTTCCATTTGAGAATAGGATGTACCTGATCTTCCACTCCAAGGCACAACATCAGATCCTTTGTAAATTTTTCCTTCTTTCCATAATTTCTTTAGAAAGGACCAAATGGTATAATTATTTTCATCAGACATTGTGTAGTAAGAATTATCCCAATCCATCCAATATCCTAATCTTTTTGACTGCTCTGTTTGAATTTTAGAATATTTATCAACCCTTTTCTTACACAATTTTACAAATTTTTCTATTCCATACTCCTCAACTTCCCGCTTTGTTTTGAACCCTAATTCTTTTTCTACTTCAACTTCCACCCATAAACCTTGACAGTCAAAACCATTCTGATACCGTAGTTCAAATCCCTTCATAGATTTATATCGATTATAAATATCTTTTAAGGTTCTACCCCAAGCATGGTGAACGCCCATAGGATTATTTGCAGTAATTGGTCCATCGATAAAACTCCATGTGGGATTACCTTTGTTTTTTTTGCGCCTTTTATCAAAGATTTTATTTCTTTTCCAAAAGTCTATAATTTGATGCTCTCCTTTAATAAAATCGAATTTGTTATTTACTTTTTTTATTCCCATGAAATGACTATTTAAATAATTTTTGAAGAATTAAAATTTATTTCATTTTTGTTAAAATACTTATATTTGATTTTATAAAAAAAAAGCGCTCATAAGAGCGCTTTTTTGATTTGAAAAGATTTTTAACTAAACTTTAAAGTAAAAAACCTTGATCCTCCGCTTGGCTTTTTTACCAATAAAAGGACCGTGCCTTTCTTTTTGGCCTTCTCAATTAAGCTATTGAATTCTTTTACACTTTTTACTCTTCTCGTTCCAACGTTTTTAATAATATCTCCCTCTCTAATACCCTCAGCATAAGCCTCTCCATTAACATCTATTCCTGTTACAACCAAAACATCATCACCTTCAATGTTATATTTATTTCTGATAGATTTATTTATTTTTTTTAATTCTAACCCGAACGACTTTTTACTACTTGTTTTTCTAGTTGCAAATTGTTGGGGGCTATCTGGTAATTCTTTCAAAACAACATTCATTACTTTAGTTTTACCGTCCCTAACAAGTTCAACCTTATTTTTGCTATCGGGAGCTGTTAAAGAAACAACATTTTTTAAATTAGCAGGATTCGCAATTGTTTTTCCATTGAATGCTACAATAACATCTCCTTCTTGAATACCTGCATCTTCTGCAGGACTATCCTCGACTACGTCAGTAATTAGTGCTCCGTTTCTTGTCTCAATATCAAAAGCTTCTGCAATTTCACTATCTATTTCTTGGATGTAAACACCTAACCATGCCCTTGTAACATAACCTTTATCAATTAAATCAGACATAATCCTTTCTGACATATTTGAAGGAATTGCAAATCCCACGCCTCGATTACTTTTTTCATCCCCACCAGTAGCAATAGCGGTATTAATCCCAATCAGCTCCCCTTCCATATTTAACAATGCACCTCCGCTATTA
>MDTC01142192.1_pt1 | contig 13704 bp, 18 predicted proteins | sample 811181 | NCBI WGS metagenome assembly MDTC01 (sample SAMN05326644, study PRJNA326480) | marine metagenome | isolation source: seawater | place: Pacific Ocean: North | collected 2011
GTAAAGAGGATTTAGTTGGATATATGAACGATGGCTTGATAACACAAAAACAAGGTCAAAAAATATTGAACGAACAAAAAAAGGCAGCAGCGGCGGCAGATGATAGTGACTCTTCGCAAAAAGGAGGGACGCAAGCGTTAATAGATTTTGCCCTTAAAAATGGAAACGATATCTTTTATCAGTTAGGAGGTGATGATAAAGCAGAAAAAGCAGAGTATACAATGCCAGGAGAAGATGAAGTAGATTTAGTAGAAGAAGCTAGCACAAAGAAGGCAATAAACGATATGATTGCAAACAATCCTTATATTAATGCAAGAACGACAGTTGATATGCCGCTTATAGCAGGATGGTTGTTATATGTCATTATTCAGCCACTATTAGGAACTCCCACAACCGGACCATTTGTGAATATGTGGAACAGCTATGTCACGATGTTTAAAAATCTTAAGAAACCTACGAACTTGTGGGGCTATTTATGTCAATTTAAATGGCCTGCACTGATCTATACACTGTTCACTCTACTTGTCAAAATATTGACTATGATTCCCTTAATTTGGATACTTAAGACTATTGCTATTATTGTCTTGGTATTAGCTATTTTCTTTTTTGTTGTAGAACCTGTCTGGAGTAAAATAGTATATCCTTTACTAAAAAAACTGTTCTCTAGCATATTTAGTATGGTAAATGTTTCGTTTCTAGGAACAGGAGGTATGATGGGAGGGTTATCAAATAGTTTGTTATAAAATTGAATTTTCAAATTTATTTCCAAAGAGAGATAAATAATGACAGACAACAATACATGCATATGCTGCGTAAGCCCTTTTGACAAAGCAAACCATCGTCGGGTTGAATGTCCACACTGTGAGTATACTGTCTGTAAACAGTGTGTAAGAACTTATTTACTCAGCACAACGTCAATACCTAACTGCATGAACTGCCATAAGCCATTTGAACAAGAATTCATGGTTTTGAACCTTAATAGAACATGGGTCATGAAAGACTACAGAGATCATCGTAAAAAACTGTTGTTTGAGAGAGAATATTCCAAACTGGCTGATACCATGCCGAAAATCACTACACACAAAAAAATCGCTGAGTTGAATGATCAAAAGAGTGTCATTTCTACGCAAATCGCTCAGTTAAGGGATACAATGACAGCCTTACAGGATGAGCAATACAAAATTAACGTTAAGATCAATCTGTTGAAGAATAATGAAGATCCTGAAGAAAAGAAAAAAAAGTTTATTATGGCATGTCCTTCAGAAGGTTGTCGTGGGTTCTTAAGTTCGGCCTATAAGTGTGAACTTTGTAACTTGTATACGTGTCCGCGCTGTAGAGAGATAGTTGGATACAATAAGGATAATCCAGATCATGTATGCAATGAAGACAATGTTAAAAGCACAGAACTTATTAAGAAAGAGACAAAAGGTTGTCCGACATGCGGGACCAGAATATTTAAAATTGATGGATGTGATCAAATGTGGTGTACTGAGTGTAAAGTGGCATTTAGTTGGAGGACAGGAAATATAGACAATGGTGTTGTGCATAACCCGCACTTCTATCAATGGCACAGAGCAAATGGGACATTGCAGAGAAACCCAGGTGATGACCCTTGTGGTGGTTTGCCACCATGGTGGCGATTTAGGAATGCACTTGTTCGTCAACTCAATGATGCTGGTGTCACAAACGCAGATATCAGGACTTATCGTGTTGCCTTTGATGGCAGTGTCACCTGCCTAGATTACATAGAGGCGTTTGGATCGTTGCACAGAACAATATCACACATACAAAATCTAACTCTGGTTGATTGCAGACGAAAGATTGTAGAAAATCAGGACCATGAGCAAATTAGGATTAGCTACATATTGGAGCAAATTAACAAAGATGAGATGGCAACGCGCATCTACAAGAAAGAGGCAATAGCAAGAAAAGAGATTGAACTGAGTCATATATATGAGCTTCTGGTTTCATGTAGTATTGATTTCTTCAGAGTTTTATGCGAAGGGTTGGATAATCGTATAAAGGATCTGCGTAAAGCTGGGGCTGTTGCGAGTGTGATTATTGCTTCCGTTAATGGGATACTTGATCACCATCTCAATGAGGTGAAAAGGCTGATTGACTATTGCAATCACAGATTTGGCATTCTCAGTGGCGTATACAGTTTTAAAGCTCCGTATATAGACGATATGTTTGCACTAACGAAACAAAAAAAAATGGACGTAAAAGGACTACATACAATGGTATCAACGGAAACGCACCGAGCAACAAATGTCGTATACCCTAACGCTGAGGGAGGTGTATAAATCTAGATTGAAACATGAGTCTTATTCTCTCAATGAGATTTTCAATGGTTAACTGTTTGATGAATTTATGAATTGTCTCTATTGTTTTTGTCTTATCATCGTCAGAATATATTTTTTTGATGATATTGATGATAGAATCTTTTTTTGTTTTTGTCCATGATTCTGGTTCACCGAACGATTTTTTTGCCTTGTTCATATACGATGAGGATATGGTTGTTATTCCTTGTCCCCTCTTAAGATGCGTGCTTCCTGTAAATAATAATATTTCTACAATAAGTATTATTATTTTCTCGTTGTCATTGAGATCTGATACATCAATTCGGTATTTGCTCTCATATACGTAGTTATTATAGTTAACATTTTCATAGATAGGAATGTATCTTTTGATATCAATAGTATTTTTCACTATTCCTATTCCGGCAATAGAGTTTGTGTCATTGATCATTTCAAATACTATAACAAATGAATCCGTATGTATAGTTTCTGATAACGGTTGCATGACACCGTATATACATCCATCGTGTTTTTTTCGTTTTCTCCATGATAAGTTTTCGTTATAAGTATCAGTAGTGAAGCGCGTTCCACCTATTGACCACATTTAACATCTATATAATATGATAAATTCATTCAATTTTCCTATTTTAGTTCCTTTTTTTTAGTGCCTTTTTTCCAGCAAAGAATCTATAGATTTTTATTGTTTACTTTTTAATAGTTCCTTTTTTTTAGTGCCTTTTTTACTGTCACAAATATACACATTCAAATGCATCTAATATTCTCTTGGGTTCCTGGATATTATTAAGACGCATGAACTCTTTGAGAGGTATAGATTTACCAATATCCTCACTAACTGATTTCATAGGTACATATATTGTAGTTCTAGAGAACCATGGTGCATCATCGTAACGATTAAATTTCCATTCTTCAATCATTCCATTACTTCTTTCTACCTTATAGGTTCCATCAAAATCAATACGTGTTATGCTATTGAATATTAGAATAAAGTGTTTCCACGGTATGATGTAATTTGTGATTGAGAGAGCATATAGTATCATCATCTTTTTTATTTGTGACGAACATTTCTTACAAATAACACATCCTTGGAAAGGCGTAAGGTAATATTGTTTGCATAGATCTGTAGTTATTTTTTTACATACATCACATTCATTTGGACTGAATAATATCATACGTTTTATGGGTAGTGACAGTTTGCGTGAATTGATATTATGTTTCATCTCTAGAAAATCTAGAATTAATTCATTAGTAATTATTGTCAAACCATTACTCATCTTAACTTATTATTCATTATAATTTTATATATTTTATTTATGTTTAAACTGTTATTCTAATAGTTGTATGATTGTAGTAGGAGCTTTTAATAAAAAATGTATATATTTTTCAACCCAAAGCTTTGATTGATACTTTTTTTTGATTTCTTGCCATGCTTCGTTATCTCTCTTTTTCCTAATAACCTCAATATAGAAAAGACTTGTATAAAATGATTTGTCGTCGGTATCTATTGCTGTTTTTACGCAGTCATTCTCAGTAAACTCAATATATAGAATCAGTTTTGTATAAGGTCCACCGCTAACAGGTGGTATCGTGATTTTAAGTTTTTGATTGGTTAACATTTGAATATTATAGGGAGGTGTCGTATTTTCAAATTTTTTGTTGAAGAACCAAACATAAGATTTTATTCCTTTATTAATACTAGGTAACATTATAGTGCCTCCTATTATAGTGAAGGAATAAAATTATAAGATTTCTTGTGTAATTCTAATATAGATTTTCTCTCTTTTTCGTTGATAGAAAAGAACGCGAAGAGAGATTCGTCGTTAATAATAGTTGGAAAATCAGTAATTTTTGTAATATCCGGTATTAATTCAAATATATACTTCTCAAGGTATTTCATCCTATACCTAGTAGCTTCAAATAAATACAGAGCGAGCTTCGTTGAGAAGAAATCTCTCAGCTCTAGAAACTCTTGGTGTGTTTTGTTGATAATAACATAGTTATCTCTGTTTGATATACCAAATTCTCCTTTTTTGTCATAATATGGGAATCCATACATCTTGTGAGCTAATATTAATTTCGGAACATTATGATAGGGACCTTCGGCGTTTGTATATTCAATTACTAATTTTGGAGTTACACCATTCAACGTGCAAGTCTTAACGTTCTTATAGCAGAAACTTTTAGACGGATCTTTGCTTACTGAAATCTTCTTTGATAGAGTGTTTGTTTTTATGACAGAGAGACTTCCAAATTTATCTGTATACTCTCTCAATTTATTTACAACAGACGCACCGAACACAGGTATAGGGACTTGCGGTTTTAAGACATAATCTACGTATGCAGATAACGTTGTATCATATAACGTTATATACTCATTTGGTTTTGTATTTTGCAGTAGAAAATAACAAGTTGGTGTTTGAGCATTACCAGAGAATATTTTGTTTGTCTGGGTGTTTGTAAGCGTATGTAATTTAAGTATTTTAAATTGAAGCATATAGTCATATATTTTTGCCTTGTCCGGTTTCATCCATATAGAAGGTATAATGAAAAGCAGATAACCATTGTTCTTTAACAAAGACATACTTTTTCGGACAAAATAAAACCATGCAGTATAGCCGTCTTCCTTTTTTGACAAATCGCTATTTGTAGGGACCTTCTTCTGCCCGTTACAATTGTAAGGCGGATTTCCAAGTATAATATCGAACTGAAGAGAGAAATTATACTCTATAAAATCATGATTTATTATGTTGGCATCATCACCAAATACTCCTTTTAAATTTTCCATATGTTCATCATTTATTTCTATCATCCATATCATATTTTTTATGATATGATCTCTTCTCTCTTTCTCATCAACTATAATATCAGCAAGACCTGTGAATAATCTTTTAAAAAGAATAATGCTAAAATAACCATATCCGCATCCAGGATCTAACCATTTTAGGTTTTTATTCCTGAATATATCAATCGGCATCATATCTAACATCTCGTTAACGAGCGTAAATGGCGTGTTAATCTCTCCATAATTAATTTTGTTTTCTTTTTTTGAGAATGCATGGTATTTATAGGTATTTAGATCTACCTCCATTAATATTGTTGAATCTTTAATAATACTAGCTAATACGTAATTATTTCTCTCTTTTTATTATATCATGCCTAAGAATAAAACTATTGATATTATACTACCTAATGGAGAAAAGCATACAATAACCAAACAAAAACATAGAGAACTGCAAGCACACTCTGACGATATCTTTATAACAGATAACCGACAGACGACTCCAGAAGCACTGTATCAAGAAGAACTAGAGAAAACTAGAGAAGGAACATTAACTCTAAGTGAGATTCCGACACCAGTTAAATCACCTGTGAAACTGGATACTCCTGAGAAAAAATTGACTAGAGCAGAAAAAAGAATGATGAAGTTCGGAACGTTGGACAAAGATACTGTGCAAAAGTCGTTATCATTTGGAGACAATGCTGAAGACATAGAGACCATAACTAAAGATAACGTCAACAGACCGAAATCTAATGAAGAGATGTGCGAAAGAATAGCGAAGATGCTTCCTTCAATCGGATTGACTGGTGTTATCAGTTCCAATTATGAATACGTATCTTTCAGTATGGATTCACAAAAGACGGCTACTCATGTTATTAAGATTCTGGGTGGACACTACCACATAATAGAGTCATATGGTGGGACTAATCCGCCACACACAGGTATAAGACTGTGCTTCTCTGTTAATAATATAGAATATTCTATTGAAGTTGACCATAGTAGTGATCCCAGATACTCAAAAATGACCAGTTTAAAAGAAAGAGAGGATGGATGTAATAGGGCAGGATATTATGTCAGAGACTATGCTGGGAAAGTGATATCAACACCTTTACAATATTTAGCCAGTGGATTAGTTAGTAGTCTTGATCTTAATTATAACGACAACTTTCAAGAGGCAAAATACCTATTTGAGAAGCTGCAAGAGCTCTACAGCATTATAGTAAGTGCTAATAAAGGAGAGACATACCAAAAAGATGCTGGGCTAATTACTGGTGGCAAACGGAAAACACGCAAACACAGAAAGTTACGAAAGAGCAAAAATAAACGAAAAATCCATACAAGAAAAGGCAGGAAGCGAAAATCTACCAGAAAGAAAGTAAAGAGAAGATAATTATACGTTACACAGAGGACATCTATGATGACGCCTAGGAGTAGAAACAAAATCTCTCCAACATTCGTTATGAAAGATATGATTACAGTCTAATATTACACACTGTGAAAGTGGTTCAAAGTCTTCAATGCATATACAACAGCTGTTATTATATATCTTGAGCTGACTATCAGTTATGGTTTTCCATAAATAGACGTCCTTGGAGTATTCATTCCAGGGCATGGTAATATTTTTTGCGAACCAGTCCTTATAATTACGAGTTCTGATTGGATATCTCTCTGAACACTTGGTAAAGACAAAGTCAATGAATTCTCTTGATACAGAGAGGATGGGCTGACCTAAACGTCTAGTTGCAGTAGACGTAATATCCTTAGCAAAATGAAATAGTTTGAATAAGTCTCTGCTACTAAGTAACTGAAAATCGTAGGTTCGGTTATCTGAAATGAAAGATATACAAAGCTCAGGTCTAGCTAGTAATATGTTCTTGAATCCCCATGTGATAGTTTTGGTACCATACATTAGTCCAACAACATCTTTAATTTCAATAGCCTTAGGTCGGCAGAAACAATTAGTATCAGAACTTTTATAATAGAATTTTTCATCTTTCAAAATAAGAAGTTTTCTAGAAGAAGTTCCATTTTTGTAACTATATTTAATTACTTCCATTTCAACCATTGATTTCGTATATATAATTCAAAATATTAGAAAATTGAAATCTAATATTTTGAAACAATAAAATGCACATGTGTAATTCTCCGTTTAACGTTGTTTCAAAGAATGGAATTAATCTGCCAGATGAAATTGAATCATACATTGGAGAGATGAGTGTTTTGTTGAGAAAAAAAATGAAACAAACTTTGGATTCATTGATCGTAGAGATCCGTATGGGAACAGATGGAATGTTTGAACGTGCGTATCCAAAAACAAAAGCTCAACAATTGTTGGATTCATTCTATTGGTATTACAGTTCGGAAGAGTTGGCTCTTGGAATATCGTCATTTTACAAAGAAAACTATGATACTTCAAACACGATGAAGAAATATATAGACATTCGTTGGACTGCCGGAACACCCTTTGTCAAAATAAAATTTCAACCTCATAATTTGATCAACATGCTTGATTATCAGACACTTATTACATTACGACAATTCATGAACGAAACAATTGCTTCATCTTAATCCTTCTATAAAATTCTTTATTCTTTCAGCAAACTCATAAATAGGATGCAAAATATACTTTGGATTTTTGAGAACAAATTTTTCCATGAGTATAAAAGTGTATGCGATGACTAAACCTATTCCAGCTATTATATAATAGTATACACTATCTGTCCTAGGTTTTAAACCATACTTTTCTTTTAACAAAGTAGATATCTGGCTTTGGATCCAACTCATTATATCATTTGGTAGCAGATATGTCAGTAAGACCATGACTAAACCAACAGAAAAACCTTTAACAATAGATCTATGTCTGACAGCACGTCGTGCAATCAAAAATGTTATACCTAAGAGAGATATATAGTTGATAAAGGTTGTTGATAGAAAACCTAAAATGTTTTCAGAATGGGCATTATATAAATCTTCAAATATACGCGACTGACCTGGTCCAGCATTATAAGAGATAGCTGTAGCTAATAAATCAAAATTGGGCATATAGACTTCTAGTAGTTCATAGTATTGCTTATAATATAAAAATGTCGGTATGCAGATGACAAAAATTATTAAATATATAAGAAAACCAGAAATAACCGTATTATTGTATTTAGAGCTGTATACCCAGTCCTTAGAAAATACTGAACGATGCGATGGGTCACAATAATCCCACCAATACGGCTTTCCATCCTTTCCTTGTATCTTTGATTCTTTTCCGCACTTCTCTTTCGTAATACACCATTTATCTGTTCCTGTTCCGTAAATACATTTGTTTCGCACCATCTGTTTTTCTAATGGGTCATAATACTCGTCCTTACATTCACATCCATGTCTTGTCAAAATAGTCATATATATAAAAAAACATAATTATAATAAACAGTTTTGTAAATTATTTGTAGAGCAAATCCAAAGAATTTGCTTTTGCCTTCATTTTTGCTTTTGCATTGGCCTTGATTTTCGCTGCTAGACTACATGGATTTGTCCTTGTTTGAGAATACGGATCTCTTTTTTTAATACGATTTGGCGTGGTCGTGACTCCGCCTAGACGTTTCACCTCAACTTTTTTGCCTGCAATGCAGATGTGAGACAGTTGAAATGCTTGCATCTGTGAACGCAACTGGGCTCCTACGCCGATTGGATACCACCAGGCAAATGTGACGATACTCTGTTTTTTTCCACACATGATCTCATCAATGACACCATAGTCAAACAATGAATCTTTGATTGACATTTCATCAGTGTGGTCAATGATAATTCGGACTGGGTCGTTACAAAGCGGCATTAATACTTGTGCAGATAAAATTTGCTAATTAAATTGTTTCAATTTTGTGATTTGCTTAAATTGTAATGTTGTTTTACAAATCTATAGATAGAACATCTATTTTTAGATTAAATAAAAAATTGAAACAGTTTAAAAGTAGAGAAATAGATACACAATAAGTAAAGATGGCAAGTGACTCAGAAACATACAATCAACTTTTGACCCAGGTCGGCGGCAAAGATGGACCTAGGTATTTTCACAAAGGGCTGATGCACGCTCTGGCTCTAATTTGGATTGAATCACGACCTGACCTGGCAGGCAGCGAAAGCGTGAAGGATCTACTTACGTGCCCTAGCACAAAAGTAAATCGGAAATCAATGCACCCTCTACAGAACATGAACAATCCAGCAGCTCGCGCCATCAAACGCAAACTTCCTATGAAAAAGTTCGTGAAAAGATGGAACAAAATTGGAATGAAGAAACGTGACAAAACTAAGAACAAATATGTGGCCGAGACAATGACAGCCTTCGTAAAATATCTCATGAAAAAAGTCAAGAAGGGTAATCTTGTGGTTAACGGCCTCACTGATTCATCAATTGAATGGAAAGATAACGCTAATGAGGAAAACAACGAATCAATGAATGACGATGTTGATGAGGAAAACAATGGGTCAATGGAAGATAATATTCATGAAAACAGCAGCGTAAATGATCATTCTCCGTGGCCAGCGTTGAATTCATCACCTGTTTCCATGATGAGTGAAGCCGGGTGTAATGACTATGCAGACAATATGTCTGTTACGTCCACATCGCAGGCTGTTGCATCGCCACCCGAAGATGCAAAACTCGCAATGAAAAATCTGATTCTTAAGAAAAGAATGATCACAGAACTAGAAAATGTGAGAGCAGAGATTAATGCTCTTTTGGACTCTAAGATCACAGATTTGAGAGAGAACTACTAAAAATTATTACAAATCATTATATACTTATAATAATTTTTTTATAACAGATCAGAGATGACAGATTCAACATTAATATATTCTTTTACAAATCTTCCCCCCTTATTTTGCATAAGAATTGCCTGACGTGTATTTAGACCCAATAGTTCGGCATAATTGTCGCTAACATAGATAAATGTTCCATCTTCTAGTCCTAATACCTTTTTCTTTGGATGCTCTGTAAGATATCTTTCAATCTTATCTTCTCTTGATTCACCACCACATATATACGATTCATCGTAATGAACATTTATTTGAAATGGAATCAAGTTCAGGGTTTTTGCACTTTCAGGCCATACAACAGGAAGGTCATTAGATGTCTTAAGTGTTGGACAGACAATGTTAGTCCCGGCGCTAGCACCAATATATGGTGTCCCCGATAATATCTTGTCTCTTAAGAGTTTCATTAGATTGTTTTGTTGCAAGATCTTCACCAAATTATACGTATTTCCTCCGCATACGTATATAGCTTGTGCATCGTTTATTTTTTTTATCATACTTTTAATGTCTTCATTTTTAGAAATCTGCGTAACATTAAATCCTATGCTTTTAAAAGCAGGTTTAATATTCGTATGATACATAGATCTCTCTTCTTTATCACTGGCATATGGAAATGTTATGCATGTAATAGTATCTATGTTTTTGTTAGAGAGAAACGACTTAATGCTAGGTAGTGCATAACCTAAATAATATTTAGAACTGCGCATTTTGCTTGTTGAAAATAATAGTAAGTTCTTTTTTGCGGTATGATTAGTTATAATTATGTTTTCATATTTACCTCTTTTTCCGCCGTTTTGCATTTATATAAACAGATATTAATTTTCTGATATTATTATCTCAAGATAAAGTATATGTTCAATATCAAGGACTTTATTTTATTTGCTGTAATCTTAACATGTATAGACGCTGCGTATCTCTCAAGTATATCAGCATTTTTCAATAAACAAGTGCAAGATATACAGGGCAGTGGTATTAAGTTAGATCCATTATCAACTGTATTATGTTACGCATTAATAGTGAGTGCTCTATATTACTTCGCAATTATGAAGAATTTCTCTCTGTTGGATACATTCATACTAGGTATATTTGTTTACGGTGTATATGAGCTAACCAATCATGCTATATTTAAAAAATGGAGATGGGAAACTGTAGGACTAGACACAGTATGGGGTGGAATATTATTTACGGTTAGTGTGATGATATTTAAAAAAATAAAGAATAAGATGTAAATATTTTGTAAAATTACACAACCTCAATAGCCCCGTCACTCAACCCAAGATCGGTTTGTCCTTCAGCAAAATTTCCCAAGCTAGTTGAAGAACAGCTACCTCCATCGCTACCACCAAGACCACACATGCAAAGAAAGGGTAGGAGTGTAATCATAAATGACGCTACATAGTACATGGACATAGTGGCTAGGAATTCTTTAAAGCCGTTCTTGTAGAAATAGTATTTTTCTGCGCGATAACACCGAAAGTTGATAAAGAAGTAGATAATTTGTAGAACAAATATACCAACTACGGTATAGAGAGTGATATCAATCGCATGGAGAAGAGCAGTATCGTCAAGGTTATAATCACCTGTTTTTTCATAACACGTAAGGAGTTCACGGTTTTTGCAAGAGGTGTTGATATTTTGACTAATAACCAACACCAGGTATAGTAACGTATAGTTAACAGTTGACAGACAAATACCGAAAGCATGTCTAGAGAAGCGAAGTGTGAAATGAAGTGCAATCAAGAAGTAGAGAAGATAAAGAATAACAACAGCAATCATCAAGCCATTACCACTCCATGCCTTAACACCAGGTTGCATATACTCCGGGTTCATTTTGGTGTCATAGAACATAACAAGAGTATACAGATAACTCATAGCAAAGAAGAGAACAAAGTGATAAAGGAAATACATCACAACAAAGAACCATTTGCCTGGAGGGTCTTCAAGATTAGTAAGAGGTGGAGAATCAGTTTGTTGTTGGATTTTAGCAGTCATGATTGAAGTGATTAATAGCTGTATTAATCAATTCAATTTCATATAAAATAGAAAAATAAAGATGATTTAAGTATTTGTAAAAGACAATTAGTATTCACCTACGACATTGCAATAATTGGTCACAAATATGTTCGTTTGATGTGGAAACTCTTCAACGAATGCCGGACCGAAGTAACTTGAATTCTCAATATATGCATCTTTGATAGTGTCTTCTTCAAGAATGTCCAGAATGTCTTTCTTTGTAAAAAGTGTCCAGTGGTCATGGTTCCATTGTTGTTCCTTGAGTCTGAACAAAATCTGCACTAGATGAAATGGTTCTGTTTCATCAATGAAGATATCTTTTGGAGCAGTGCCATTTGACAAGTTGGTAGATCCAAACCAATTTTCCTCACAGCCTTTGGCTATTTTCTTGAAATCCAGTTCGTAAAGAGTGGGCATTGGTTGTTTGTAGGGATAACTGCATGTTAACCAGTTATTTCAATTTTATATAAAATTGAAACAAATCTATCATATTAACCAATAGCAATGACGCCTCTTTGTTTGATTGCTCTGGTCACTGCTGTTTCTGGATACGATATACTTGACGAGATTGCGGAAGGAGCAGATATGTTCAACCCGCCATTTCCTATGTTGTTCCAGACCGAAGAAGAAATCTTCGCTCAAGCGATAATTGCTCTCATAATTATTGTGTTGATTCTGTTCTTCCTTGTCATGTTTGTGTTTTGCTTTGATATTGATAAAGAAAACAATAAGGTTTATCCAACAAAAGAAGATTAAAACACATGATTTAAATTATTTAATTTTATAAAAAATTGAATCAATGTTTTTTATTAGTGGTGTATGTAAACATGAAAACAATTCTTCTCCTTTTCCTCCAACTTCTAGCGATGGCTCGCGCAGACGAAATTATTGATTTAGTCATTGATGGAATTTATGCTTGCAACACGATAATTTTCTGGGATTATTACCATGGCAATTTGGAAGCGGTGAAAGCACACAGTCTTGTGTTACTTTCCGTCATTTCCGTCGCGATGTTTTGCCTTTACATCATGAACAAATTCGTCATTGATTTATACGAGTTCGTCAGTGAGAAAGAAAATCATCAATTTCTGAGAGATCTGTTCTTTCCTAATTCTTACCGAAAAAGACGTATTATTTCATACGTTGGAGGATACGTCCACAGCAGAGCAATAAATCGTCAGTTCCGTGACTGGTTTTGAAAAATAAAAAAATAAGAATTATGATTATAAAATTTTTCACGAATTAGTAGGCCTTATAACCCGACTTTTTCTCTTCTTCTGAAAAGTACGGTCCGAATCTCTCTTCGTAAAGTCCGAATACCTTGTCCAGCTGCTTCGGGTTGAGCTGTGCACGCGCGTTGTTATTGAATCGCCACCATGGCTTTTCCTCCCACGAAATGGGAGAACCGTAAGCATCATCCGCGATGTCAGTGGTGACATGAGAGTTGATCTGGGAAGATCCCTTGCCTTGCCGCTTTGAGCGTGCCAGCTCTCTGTCGCGCTGCCGTTTTTTTCTGTTTTTTTCTTCCTCTGTCACGCCAGCGAGGCGTTGGGCGGTCTTGATTTTCTTCCAGGTGGGGCGTCGGCTGCTGTGGTTCAGCAGGTTGCGGGTCGCGCGAGTTGCGAAGGATGCGTTCATGGTTGTTGTCATCATTAATTCAATAATATCCATTTCAATTTTATGAAAAAAATTTTGCAATAATAACTGATTACCATTCAGATATGTCCTTGACCATCTCATGATTCAAAAGCTCTGAAATGCCCTTGCCTGAACACATAAAATCATCGTTTTCAACAC
>MDTC01077425.1_pt1 | contig 13700 bp, 16 predicted proteins | sample 811181 | NCBI WGS metagenome assembly MDTC01 (sample SAMN05326644, study PRJNA326480) | marine metagenome | isolation source: seawater | place: Pacific Ocean: North | collected 2011
CAGTTCGTCAACCAGATCCCACATCCATTCTTCAGATTCCTTGACACAGTTAGGAACTTCTTTACCGTCCTTCATCTTAGTGCCTTTGGCTTTGTAACCATCCCAGCACTTGCCTGCGCCAACGTTCTTACGTGCTTGCTTGAGACCTTCTTCGATCTCATTTTCTTCACAGCAACTCGCAACGGGTTTACCCTTTGCACTTACAGATTTCTGAGTTGCAGTGACAGGACCCTCTGTAGATCCCTTTTCTTTTACGGTGTCAATTTTGCCTGACGCATCGGAAGGCTTTGCCTTAATGGTTGCCATATTCCGATTCTCAAGAATGACATCTGCGATGCCGATGAGACGATCAGACTCAAGGTGCTCCTTGATATAACCGTGGATAGCATCACCAGAGAAGTTGTGCTGAGCGTAGTCTACGACATATGTTACACGCTGCACATCCTCGGGAGGAAACGCTACCAGTTTACTAGCAAGATTGATGTCCATTCTTTACTAACCGTTTTTTTCGTAATACTATTTAGACTTTCGGAAGTCGCTGAATTTCTTCACCGACTGACCAGGAGTCATTTCCTGTACTGCTTTTCTGTAGGTATCAGTGCCAACTTTCCAATCGTTACCACTGCCATCATCAGCAGAATGATGCTTCTCTCCCTCGGTTACCTCAGCGATGTGCTGCAACCAACTCTTAAACACGTAACCTTCTACAGTTTCGTAGATCACATAGTTTGCACCACGGACCTTGACTGTACCACGGACACCTGTGTCCATATGCTCAACCAGTTGACCAATCTCAAACACATCCTTCTGGAAGTATGCTTCGCGGAGATCTTGCTGTGCCAGTTTAGGAGCAATCTCCCACATCTCAGCAGCAACCTGTTCCTCCTCAGCAATACCCATACCCTTACGGACCTCATTCATCAGGCGCTTTGCAATGGCAGCATTGCCACCAGGCACTCCTTCTGTGAATGACTCAAGATCACCTGATGCAGCAAACGCTCGCATCTTAGATGCAGACATACCCTCAACACCATCAGCATCGGGATCGCGATCACCAGCAGAAACAACATTGAGTTCCTCAAACTCATATGCTTGACCATTATATTTCTCAAGGAGAGATTTGAATTCGGAAACGCGGTCAGATCCAACAACCAGAGTAACACCAGTGTAACCCTCGTCCTGAAGTGCCACCATCACATTGAAGATGTTGGACATACCACTGTCATTGACGATTGCTTCCGAGTGACTCGGGTACATCTCGTTCATAAACTGAACCTTAACTTCAGGTTCCAGCGGATTCTTCTTAGGATCAACCGTACGAGAAGGATAGATGCGATAACTATCAACACCTTCCTTTGCCACAGCATCCAGAAGTTTCTCGTGCCCAATAGTGGGCGGGTTGAAACGACCGAATGTAATCGCCACAGTTCCTAGACCCTCACCACTTGTGAGATGAGCATCTTCTTGGTCTCCTTGTTCGACACCCGCTTGTGCTGCTTGTGCCTCGCCTTTATCTACGGCAACCAGGCGCTGACCTTTTTCAGACTTAGCAACAATGTTGCCACTTCTATCAGCATAGTAACCGTGACCGACGTGTTGAAGTCCACGTTTCGCTGCTGCGTCACCCGCAACAGTCCTTGCTTCAGACAGGAACTCGGTGAATTTCATTATAGTATGCGTGTTTCCTTATATATTTATTAGCCCCAATTCTTCTCTACCGTGAAATTAGCGCGGGAGAACTCCAAACGATCAACAAGTTTTAGGGCAGAACCTGATTTGATCGCTACAAAACCTTCTGGTGCAGTCACTCTGAAACCTTTATCTGTCTTGATATAAGTTCCAATATCTTTGACTGCTTCCAACCTGCGGATGACCATAGTCTTCGCTTGGGTTAAGTTCATATATGAAGCAACAGTCATATATATCGCTTTAGCATTTGCCTTGATAAACTTAAGACCATCAGATTGGATCTTACGATACTTGTTCTTGGTGCTCTCAGTCTTCTTAGTAGAGATCTCTTTGTCCAATGCAGACTTATAGTATGCAGCAAACCCAAGAGCAACTTGCTGCGCGGAACCCATCGATACACCTCTGCGGATGTAGGTGTTGAAGTACACTTTGAACATAGCAGACAGCAGGAACTTACCATCTCCAGTCTGCTTAAGAACATCCAGGAACTTGGATGCCTGCTTGAGAGAACCTTCTGCTTTGTTTACAGCAGCATCATAGTCACGCTTCTGCTTATCAGTGAAGGTAGATGCTCCAGTAGTATCTGTGAAGTTAGAAGAGAACACAGCAACGCTGTTGACTTGCTTGAAAGCATTAACATTGACACCAAAACTAGCAGTCATATCACGCAGTTCAGGACCACCAGTATAACGAGTGTGAAAAACAATACCGATATTAGCGTTTGCAACCTTCTTACCTATTTCACTCTTCTGGGGAACAGCATAGGTGATGGTGTTTGGTTGGAAGATATTACACACTTCACCATTCACCTTGTGAGTTTTTACATCACCTTTAGTGAACAGAAGATCTCCCTGTACCACACCAGTGATACCTAGTTTGGGAAGTTCACGAAGACAAGTCTTGAGTTTGTTTGCCAGTTCACCACTGTAGAGAAGGTCAACATCCTTATCACTCATACAGATCTTGGGAGTCTTAGCAAATACACCCTTGGTGCCAACAAAAAAATCTTTAGTCTCAGGATGCTGACCACAGATAACAGCGGGTGCACCATCCCACTTGGTAGTAATACGGATACCAGAGTCAGGTTCAGACAGCATCTTGCCAAGTTCACGGAGGAATGCAATAGCGTTCCTACCGCCGTCCGAACCTTGGTTCAGGATGTCGTCTTCTAAGTGTTCTAGGTGAGTGTTCTGCTTTGCCATATCCTAATTATAGCGCGTGATGGATGACTGTCCCCGTAGAGTGGACAGTTTACCAAGGGTCCCCTGACATCTTCAGACTGCTGGCAAGTTTCTCAGACTCGTACTTGAATCTCATCTTCAAGATCTTCTTTGATCCTGCCTTGACACCAATGGAATCGTTACCAACTTTCTCAAACCCAATCTTGTCAGTCATAATCGCTTCCAGTTTAGGGTTGTTGAGAGGATCCTCCACTTCAGCAGTGAATGGTGCACTCCTACCTTTACCAGTTACCTTAACATAGGGAGGGAATAGTTCTGTACTAGCATCAATCCAACCCTTCATAATATAATCCTTGCGATCTTTCTGTGCCATTGAGTTCAACTTCGTAAGCATAGCGTCTCTACACTTATTCAGAACTTCAGAACCCATCTTATCAGTCTGCATCTGAATCGCTTTCGCTCCTCTGATAGCAGACTTCCTAGCACTAGCAGATGTCGGTAACTTAAAATTCTTTACGATTTCAGCAGTGGCATCTTTATTAAACTTTGATAGGGCAATACCCAGATCTTTTTCTACAGTACCAACACCAGGGTTCTTGAAACCAATATCACCTTTACCAGATGTAGACTTAGCAGAGAGACCTAAGAATCCACCTCTAGTAAACTTAACTAAAATATCTGTTGGGTTCTTTTTCTGATCAACGTCTGTACCAGTTACTGCCTTAAAAGAAAACCCAGGACGTGCTGTCCAATAAACATTCTGTACACCACTATATCCATTTCTACTTGCCCACTTCAAAAATTCTTCTGCCATCACAGCGGCACGACCAATCTGCTGAGTACCTTGATCTGCAGTTAGTAGTGCAAGTTTCTTGGTGTACTGTGCTTCAGACGCAGTATCAGGAAACTTATTTTCGTTGAGAGCAAACGCAGTGTAAATCTCATTTACATCTGCCAAGTCTGTATTAGCAGGCATTAGACCAGAATACTTTTACTTACTATTTAGAAGGTACCTGGTCGCTTGTACAGATTCATAGCAAAGCATCGTCTGTGTGCTTGTGTTGGTGGAACTTCGTGAATCAGTCTAGCATCAAAGATTAGCAACTGACGTGCTGTCACATAATAAGGACTGTTTCCATCAAACAATATAGGAGAAGCACCCTCATCTACTCTAAGGTAACCAACTGCTGCCCAGTCTGCAGGGAAGTGGCAGTGAGGTTTTACATAATCACCTGGTCCATAGTCTGCACCCCAGGTATTTTTTACATCATATTCAACATCAGTGGTTCCATCATTCAATCCACCATACAGTCTACCTCCAGCATTGTAGATGAGATTTGAAATCATCTTACAACAAAGACTGGCATATGCCTCACACAAAGGTAAAGGCAATGTCCAGTCAGTTTGTCTTGCGACAACGTTTGACCCCTGAGGAGATTCTTTTCCAGACTCCATCCAGTTATCAATCGTATGGTTTGCTTCCTCAATACATTCATCGGGAAGAATAAATTCAAAGACGGGTGTACCCCGTCCGACATAAGATGTCATTCGTCTTCTGCTTCTGCTGCCTCTTCAAGAGTATCTAGCATAATGTCGATGTCTTGAAGATTGTCAATACCGACGATGAGTTCAGAGATCTTGTGTCCCACGTATGGACGTTCCTGGCGAGCAGCGAATGCGAGTGCGTTTCTTAGTGATAGTTCTGCTTCTTTCAATGAGTTAGTCACGCTTTCGGACAGTGCCATAATTAAATCCAGTCTGGTTTACGATCAGGTTTACGAAGATAGTTTGTTTTTACCCAGGGTTTTGATGCAATGTATTGTTTGTATGCATCATAGGTTGTGATGGTTTTGTCAAACTTGTACACATCGGGCATTGCCCTTGCGAACTCTTCCGCCATACTATAGCACACGATTGCTTTTCCAGTACGTCTATGGAAAACTTTTTTTGCGTGGAATAGAGTGGCAGCACAGGAGTGTTGCTTACCATAACGATGCTCATACTCACTACTGAGACAGCATCCGTGTTGGATCAACCAGGCAGTGTTGTAGATATTTTTACCTGCCCATTTAGTACAAGGGTGGTTACGGAACGCACCTTTTGCAGTTGCGTAGTAACCACCGTCTTTTTTTGGTAATGGTTCCCAGTCGTAATACCATCCAGAATAGATGATTGCAAGCATTTGACAGCATTCCAATGGCATCTTGACCACGTGTTTGTCAGGTAGAACTTGAGCAGAGATACGTGGGTCTGGATGGGTTACGAAAATGTTCATTAGATGTCGCCTTCGGCACGGTTTTCAGAGCGTTCAACAGTGAACTCTCCTTCAGGATAGCGCGTTGCAAGTTTAACGGTGTTACGATAGATGACTTCTTCCATACGAACACCGAGTGCCATACACGCTTGTGCAGCATACCACATCACATCACCCAGTTCAACGATGAGGTGTTCCTTGTTGGCATTGTCGTAGGGTTTACCTTGGAACTTAAGTTTCTTGACGATCTCCATAAACTCACCTGCCTCAGCAACGAGACCAGACGCAGCAGTATCAAGTCGCTGAATCTTACAACCAGATCGTTGCAGTTCTGCATAACGAGTCAGAAGAACATCAAAATCTTTAGACTCTTCACTACAAGTCATATCACAGAACTTGAGGTACTCGTCAAGGTCAACCTCAAACTTGCCCTTTGCTTTGGAATCAATCTTTTCCTTTACTGCTTTACCCTTAGGAGTAGAAGGTCCGTCACCGAAACCTGCAGGAGTAGGATCAACTTTTGCTTTTGCCATAATTAGATTTTGAAACCGTCGAATGAAGTGTTTGAAATTTGCAGAATGTCAGTAGTTTCTACTGACTTGTCTTGACCAGAGTCGATGATATTTTCTTGCTCATTGCAATCATACAATCTCATCTTTGCTCTGTCAATACCCACGACGAATCTCTTGTTCATCGTTGGGTCGTTATATCTATTCTTCAACTGCTTGACCATAATCTGATTCTGTGCCTCAAGATCTTCTGTAGAGATCAAAGCAAACATAAAATCAGCAGTTGCAGGAAGACCAAATGATTCGGATGTATCTGTCAGGTCTACATCTGAGTTTCCATAACCGCTCCTAGTAGTTTGCGTAGCAGACACGATAGGAACATTATGCTCACCAGCAAGACCACGTAGTTCTTCAGCAATAGCTTTCACAAACGTGTACGAGTTAACGATAGCACCCTTGTATCGATTTGAACTACAAATGTTGAGATAATCAACATAGATGATGTCAGGAACGAAAGACTTTTTGATAGCAAGTTCCTGAAGAAGTGCTTTGAAGTGACCAACGTGTGCTGATGCAGTTGGATATTCTTTGATGATCAACCGACCTTGTGTCTTCTTAGTAACCCTTTCGATCTTAGAATCGAACATAGGTTTAGGAAGTGTCTCAAGTTGTTGAACACTAACGTTCAGAAGGTTGGCATCAATACGCTCAGCAATTTTCTCCTCTGCCATCTCCATTGTGATGTAGAGAACATTGAGTCCTGCTGTAAGATTAGCAGCAGCACAGTGACACATAAACAATGACTTACCAACACCTGTGCCAGCAAGTGCAATGTTGAGTGTCTTCTTAGAGATGCCTCCTTTGGTAACCTTATTCATCATCTCAAGGTCAAAGGGGATCTTCTCTTCGATACGATGATAGAAAGCAAAACGATCATCAGCATCTTCAAGGTAATCGTGACCAACTGAGTTATCAAAACTCACACTGAGTGCCTTGGATAGGATACTAGGGATAGCATCTCTACCAAACTCTTTGTGGTCTCCCTCAGCAATCTGAATAGATTCCAGGAGTGCATTATAGATGGCACGATCACGACACCACTTCTCTGTGGTATCACACAACCAGTTCTCTTCGTGCGGTTCTTCAACTAGACCATCGATGAAGGTGCTGATCTCTTTGAAAGAAGATTCATTGAGATCTGTGCGTCCTTCAAGTTCAATCCTCAACGCATCCATTGTAGGAAGCGTATCATAATTAGTCAGGTATGAAGAGATCTCTTCAAACAGAACTTTGTTGTTATAGTTCTCAAAGTAATCCGCTGAAATATGTGGGATAACTTTGCGAGTATAGTCCTGATTGAAAACCAGTGAATTGACTACCAGTTCTTCAATCGAATTAGACATAGTGGCAATAAGTTCCTGCGATGTACTTGTCGTTAGAGACAGTTGGGTTCCCAGAATGTGGGAAAGTCCACATTGGTGGGAAGATTAGTAGTCTACCACACTTAGGTTTGATTGCAATGTTACCGAAGTCAGTTTCTCCACCTTCTTCAACATCGTTTAGATACCAGAAGAGTGTGAGGAACCTACGGGCAGACTCGTAGTCACCCACATCAACGTGACGATCAAATCTATCGTCAGTGCCAGCACGATACTTCTTGATACGGAACTGTTCAATAGTGCTTCTTGCTGGGAAGAACTGTCTACAGTCAACATCATCCATATACTTCTGTACATAATTATGTGCAGACTCGATGAATGCATTATGGATCAGACCCCAATCTTCTAGTGCTGTAAGATCTTCAGATCCTTCTAGTTTTTGGGTGAGGTTAAACTGTTTGAACTGTGGACGACCATTACGATCCCAATCCTCAATATCTTCATCATCCAGTTTTTCAAATAGTCTGATCGCATTTTTACATACAGTATCTGGAATAGAATAATCGTAATACCTGATTAGATCATCAAGTTCCATAACCAAACTCCTTTTGTGCACACTCGTCGAGTGCTTGCATCACTTCTGGCGTGAAATACTTCTCAGGATTGGCAAGAATAACAGAAGGAAAAACGGAAGATTCCCCAACAACAACCCGATTTCCCTTACGCTCGAAGACTCCGTACTTCTCACCCAGTTCCAGTAAGCCGTAGTATTTGTCAAGACCTCGCTCGTCATAAAAAAGACGTGTTTCAACTTTACTATTCTCCTGTGTGAATCGTGACTTCTTCGCTTCGCATTTAATAATGTTACCTACGATTTCTTTTTTGGAGTCACGCTCCTTACTCTTAGTAAGGAAGATGATGGTGGATGCAGCATACTTAAGTCCACTGCCGCCACCCATTTCTTTTGTAGGAACATACGCACCAACTACATCATATGTATGGTTAGTGACGATTAACGGAACGTTACAACGTCCGAGTTCCAAAGTCAAAACACGGAAGATTGCTTTGACAACTTGAGCACGAGTCATATCACGTGTCTCTTTACCTTCAGCAGAATCTTGCACCTCTTTGGTGGTAGAAAGCATACCAAGAGAGTCAAGAACAAACATCATAGGTTTGCGATCTGCTTCCTTCTGTTCCTTATACTTCTTAAGCACGTTGAGTGCTTGTGTACGAAACTCCTGTACGGTTGTGACAGGAACAATAATCATACGATTAGAATCGATACCACGATCCTCAATCATTGCCTTAGAAATGGCGGACTCAGATTCAAAATAAATGACTCCAGCATCAGGATCAGTATCGAGGAAGTGACGAACGACACTAAGAGTAAAAAAAGTTTTTCCAGTGCTGCTCTCTCCTGCAAGAGCGGTGATCTTGTTTGAAGGAAGACCTCCATAAATCGAACCACTAACCAGGGCATTGAAAATATAAGAACCAGTGTCAATGAAGTTAGAAACATCACCTGCAGCAATGCCATCACTAACAATAGAGGCATACTCATTGCCAATATCTTTCACAACGTCGTTGAGGAAACTCATACAAAAAACTCCATAAGGGATGCGACACGTTCTGCTTGCCAATCGATGGTATCGAGAATGACCTGCAGTGGGTCAAGAAAACTTTTCTTGAATTGTAGATCGTAATCGATGGACTTGTCAAGTCCAAATTCTTTAGGCAATGTTTGGAAGAATGATACAACATTCTCATTGATCCTATTTGGTGTGCGAAGATACAGGAACTTCACCTTCTCCCCCTCCTGAATCAGAGGGTACTTGTGGGTGAGTTTGTTTTTCTTCACGTGGAAGTTATATAGTAGCGCACCCCGAACGTGAATGGGAGTGCCTTTGCTATACACACTAACTGGATTTGAGAATTTGCTGACACCGTTGCAACCTCGTGGGAATGCAACATCCTCGGGTGGAAGTGACTCAAACTTCTTACGGAAGTCAGCGACGAAATCTTGGAGATCGGACTCCTCTTGGTTCATAATCACCTTGAGGGCATCCTTAATAGCAGTCCTGCAAGCAGCAGGTGTTGATGATTTGACTGCTTCAATACCCATAATCTTCAGTTTGGGTTCAGTGAAGCGGACACCTTCGATGTCCCAGGCATTCAGGATGTAGCGTTTCTTGGCAGTCCATATACCTTTGTTGGCAATGGTCTCCCGCTTCATAATCATCTTTTGATCATACGCTTGCACGTACGTCGCCAACTCCTGATATGAACGTTCAATAAAAGGTTCGAGTTTCTCTTGGCAGATCTTGTCAAGTAGTCCCACAAGTGCTGTTTTGTCGCCAGACTTATGACTAAGAAATTTATCAACAATAGGTCCAAGATGAATATAGATTGAGTCAGTGTCGGATGCAATGACATAATCTTCGTTCTCTGTTTGTAGCAGTTTATTTAGGTATTCATTCATACTATTTTCAATCCAACGAATAGAAACCTGCCCTGAAAGGGTGATTGCTTCAGCATTCGCTAAGTTGTAATACCTAAAGTATTGGTTGCCAATAGCACCATATGCAGAGTTCAGTTGGATCTTACGTGCCATCTGGATGTTGTTGAATGCACTGATGGCATCCTGCAATTTAGGATCACCAGTCTTTTCAAACTCTCTCTTGGCATCAAGCATCTTTCCTTTGAAGATCTTACGTTCATCATAGATCTTCTGCATCATCTCTGGGAGAAATCCTTGAATGTCCTTTCGGAATTGTGCTCCGTTGGCACACACACAGTAATCTCCACTCCCGATTTGTACTTCTTGACGGAGCAATCCATCAACAGAGGCGGTGGGATGACGCCTGTCGATGAGGGTTTCAGGCGAAATATTATACTGCATAATGAGGTGAGGATACAGAGAGTTAAGGTCAAACGAAACCACCCATTCATAAAGACCTGGTTTAGGTTCTTTGACATACGCTCCTGCATACTTGTCATTCTTGCTTGGTGCGTCTTGTTTTGGCGGGACACAGATCTTACGCTCCTTAAGATAGTTGTAGATAAGAGTGTCCCACATACGCACCTGTGAGTACACATCTTCAAAGTTCACCTTGGCATCATATGCCATAGTGACAGCAAGTTCGAGAAGTTTCATTTTCTTCTCAAGACGATCTACCAGTTCAACGTCAACCACGTTGTATTCAACAAACTTCTGCCAGTCATTTGTATAGAATGCCTTGAAGTTTTCAAACTCACTGTGGTCCAGTTTCTTCTGACCCAGTTCAACGTTGGCAATGTGATCCAGTCGATAGGATTCTTGATTGGTATAAGTAAACTTCTTGTACAGATCAAGATAGTCCAGGATGCTGACACCGACAATCTCGTATGCCAGATTCCTACGACCTTGGATATAGACCTCACGCATATTGACTTTGCCCCAAGGAGACAAACTCTTCATCCACTTCTCACCCATCACACGCTCAATGCGGCGACAGATATATGGAATATCGTACAGGTTACAGTTCCAACCCGTAACAATATCAGGTGTGTTGTCCACCCACCATTTGTGGAAATCTGTAAGCATCTCCTGCTCCGTCCAGAAGCAGCGATACTCAGTATCGATCTTTGCCTCACGGGTTCCCCAAGTGATGAACTTGCCAGAGGACAGATCCTTGACAGTAATCAACAGCAGTTTCTCTGCTGCTGCTTCGGTATCGGGGAAACCGTTTTCGCATTCAACCTCAATGTCAATCGTGTAGATCTTCATCGTGCGGAGGTTGAACTTCATCCGCTCAGGATACTTCTCACTAATCCACTGGTATACGAATCGCTCGTAACCGTGAACCTCAAACCCATCCACGTCCTTGTACTTCGCGATAAACTCACGAGCACGACGGGCACCATCTTGTACCACAGGGGACATCTTCTGTCCGTCTACTGACCTCCAGTCGCCCTTCTGAGATGGCACAAACAAAGTTGGTTTGATAACCTCTCGGAATGAGATCTGTTGACCATTCTCATACCCACGGCAGAGAATGGTATCACCAAGCAACGTGACGTTAGTATAGATTGAACTCAAAGTGCCTTCTTGTAGTTAGTAATGGTCTCTTCAGACGGGTCTACTATAGTAAGAATCACGTCGGAAGTCAAGAAAATATCCCGTTGGTCAGTGTACTTTGGGTAGTTTGACATACCCTCGTCAGTGACCATTTTACATCCACTGATAAGGTACGAGGGTTCCTCGTCCAGTTCAGTGACTTCACCCATCAAGTGACTGTGATCCTTGAGGATTACTATTTTGAGTGGTACCATTTTGTGCCTCTGCTAGTTTTTCCCATTTGCTTTTAACCTCTGGATGTGGGTTATAGATTGTTGCTACGTTGTTTAGAACACATAGCGTTCTGTTGTGCTCGGACAATGGGATCCAAGGAAACATTTGTAGGTTTAGATCGTTGATCTTCTGAGGTGTATCTTCTGTACCTTCCTCAAACAACATCTCAGCAGTTGCTTCGATAGTAATCTGATAGGGGTTTGTCAACATATACCCCAAAGGTGCATAAGAGTTCTGGTCAGGATATGCTTCCTGAACATCAGCGATCACGTCCTCGCCGTTTACCATTCTTACGATTTTTACGGTCATAAGATTTTTCAGTTAGTTGTTGATAAACATTGCGAACAAGGTCACCAAAAGCACGACGCTGCTGGATGTTTTTTTCATCAGCAAGTGTACGTGCATAGTATAGCACCTCATCGACAAATTCGGTAGGAATGTCAAGCGTGACACTTTCGTATTCCTCACACGACTTGGGCGTACAATTTACATAGTGGTTCATTTTCACCTCCAAACAAAAAGAGACCCCCGTCAGGGTGGTCTCTTTAGTTGCACACTATATATCAGTAATCGTTACTGATGAAACTTTCACAAGTGTCTGGGTTCTTCTTACACCAGTTTCTGACATAAGAATCTGCATCAACTTCCATAGTGTAGTGAGCGTGATTGTGCAGGAGTCCTATCACGATCAAAGTTCCCACTAGCAATCCATTAAACAGGGTCACTGGGTGTGTCAGCACCCGTATTAGCAATTTCATAGACCTTCAGTTTCTGGTGATCAGGAATGATCTTCCGTAATTCTATCACCAGAAGTCCATTTGTGAAGGTGACTGTGCCAATTTCAACATCGTCACTCAGATTGAATCCTCTAGCGAAGGTACGAGTGGAAACGCCGCGATGGAGATACTCCTCCTCACTCTTGTTCTTCGCTGCCTTGGACTTGATGAGCAGGACGTTGCTCTCAGTGCTCACTTCAATGTCGTCCTTGTCCCATCCAGCAAGTGCTAGTTCGATCCTCCATTGAACCTCAGATTCCTTGATGATGTTGTAGGGAGGATACTGTCCGCCTGGTGATCCTACTCCGTAGGAATGCAAGCGATAAAATAGGTCATCAAAACCTACAGAATATCTTTTTGACGCATCGAAAATTGCGTCGATGTCTTTCGACGTAAACTTAGTAATGTCCATAGCTCCTTATTAAGCGAGTGGTTTTTTTGTTGTCCCCGAAGGCGACGAGTTATTTATTGATATACCTTCAGTCTCAGAGTTCGGCGTTCCGTACGTTACATTTTCGGTTTTCCGCAAGCATTTCTTTTAGCTAAATAGGCTTAGAACTAACTTTATTCAACGGGTTAATGAAAAAAGCATTACTAGCTTTTGGAATGATTTTGATGGCAACACCCGCGTATGCTGGTGGTCTTGTTACTAAGCACTCAGCAAGTGTTCAACTGACTGTTGATGCTGCACGTGCTACTGCCACAAGAATTGGGTCCTCGTTCAGTATCTCAGGATCAAATATTGATACTACGGACGGTTCAACTGCGGGCACAGTTTCTGCTGGTACTATCACCTCTGGTGTATACAATCCTGGCACAATCGCTGCAACACAGGATACTGCTGGAGCAGCATTTAGTTTCAGTCAATCTTATACACAGGCTGACGCTATCCCCACAAGTGCTACAACTTTGGGTGCTAATCCTAACTACGGTTCGCTCACAACTTATGCAGCGGGCACGAAAGATACCTTGGCAGGTACTGTGACCAGTGCAGGTGTTCTCACCGTGACGGCTGGAGGAGCAGGTACAAGTGCTACGGGTCAGTACGTGAGCGAGATCACTGTCATCGACTGATGAGGTGGTATGAAAAAACTTTTCCTATTGTTTTTTCTAATGGGGTCGCCAGCAGTGGCGGTCCCCGTGGTCCCGAACTTTCAGCAGGGCTCAATGACGAGCCACACTGAGACTACATCTAAGATTACCGAGACCATAAATTCGATGGACTACTCCACAGGGTATCAGTACAGTGCTACTGGTAGTGGGGTAACTGCTAACGGGAATCTGTCTCCAGGGACAGGACCTGTATCTGTAACTATTAACGGAGTGACTTCGCAATGGACTGGCGTGACAAGTACACCTCAATTCACACAAACAACACCAGGAGCAGCGTTTCAATTCACGCAGACGTACAAAGGTCCTGGTTTGCAAAACCATACGATTATCGAAAGAGTGACCGAGGTCACAAGCGTAACAGACACAACAAGTATTTTCTCCCAGTAATCCTATGTCTAACCAACCTTGCGACTGCCCCTGCCACACTGGCGGAGACTGTAGGGGGTGTAAGTGCAACAGCAGCTCC
>MDTC01234951.1_pt1 | contig 13700 bp, 11 predicted proteins | sample 811181 | NCBI WGS metagenome assembly MDTC01 (sample SAMN05326644, study PRJNA326480) | marine metagenome | isolation source: seawater | place: Pacific Ocean: North | collected 2011
AGGCTTCAATACATAAGGTGTCCTCTGCACCGGCAAATCTTTCTGATTCGGTCTTCCTTCCTTTGACAACAGGCATTGCCATATATTGCTCTGCAAAATCAGCATAAACCTCTAACATCCTTGCTGTTTCTTCACGCGCTTCCTGATTTGTTGCATGTGCTGTATGTCCCTCTTGCCATAAAAACTCTGCTGTTCTTAGGAAAAGTCTAGTTCTCATTTCCCAACGGACTACATTCGCCCACTGATTGATTAAGATTGGAAGATCCCTGTAGGATTGAATCCAATTTCTGTATGAGTTCCATATAATTGTTTCGGAAGTTGGTCTCACAATCAATTCCTCTTCGAGCTTTGCTTTAGGATCAACAACGACTCCACTTCCATCCTCTGCATTCTTTAGTCTATAATGTGTTACAACAGCACATTCTTTTGCAAACCCTTCAACGTGGCTTGCCTCCTTACTTAAATATGATTTAGGAATAAATAAGGGGAAATAAGCATTGGAATGGCCCGTCTCTTTAAATTTCTGATCGAGTACCTCTTTCATTCGCTCCCAAATCGCAAAACCATATGGCTTGATAATCATACAACCTCGTACATCTGAGTGCTCGGCTAAGTCCGCCCTTTGAACCAGCTCATTATACCATTTTGAATAATCCTGTTTTCGTGTTGTATGCTTCCCGCTCATAATAAATATTCTAGTGTGCAAATTTAGACAAACGATTCAATATTTCCATCACAAATAAAATCTTCCTCAAGGGAGCATTTCATTGTTTACTAGTGCGTTTATATATTGCTGATACACTGCTTTGATTTTTCTATTGATTGCCTTATCTGAATTAGGGTCATCTTTTATTTCATTCCAAATGATTGGACCTCTTCCAGGAGCCATAGAAACAATATTGTTTTGATAATAGGACATATTTGGCATATCTAGACCACTCAGATAAGACGATCCAACTGAAAAGTAGTCTGTCTCAATATTGAGCAAGTCCAGTACGGTTGGCATCAAGTCTATTTGCTGCATTGTTTCATCAGCCTTTACATTGGGTAAAACGCCGGACTCATGGTAAAAGGCAATAGGAATCTTAAATGACCAATCTAAATCTCCCCTATCCTTTCGCGAGGTCGGTCCAACATGGTCAGCACAAAAAACAAAAAGTGTATTGTTAAACCATTCTTGCTTACGTGCTTTTAGCCAAAAATCCCTAAAACCATAATCGGCATAGCTAATTGATTTACAAAGAGGGTCAGGTCCCGACTTGGTAATATCCTCAAAACCTTCAGGGATTGTATATGGATGATGTGAAGAATAAGTAAAAATCGTTGAAAAGAATGGTTGGGGCATTCCGTTCATAATATCGACGGACCACGGTAAAAAATGATGATCTGGTATTCCCCATGTGCCGTCGAAGTGGTCTTCATTATCATATTCAGTACGGCCGTAATATTTATCAAAACCAGCAGCCAATGTAAAGGAGTCAAAACGCATAGAGCCATTTGTCGGACCATGAAAAAAAGAGGAGGAATAACCATTATCTTTCAGGATTCCCGGAAGACTATTGTATTGATTCATACTGTAGGTAGACAAAATAAAGGTTTCTTTCATCCATGAAGGTATGGAAGCCAAAATGGCCGGAACTGCATCCATAGACGACTGACCATTTGAAACACCATGCTCGAAATACATACTTTTATTAAGAATAGAATCTAAAAATGGTGTATAGCTTTCCTCATTGTTAGGGCCAACATACATCGAACCAAAGCTTTCGAAAATAATTAGAACAACATTCGTCTGATCTTTTAAAATACCAGCAGGGACAGAACGTTGAAACGGATTAAAAATGGCATCCGCTTCCAGATCAGTAAAAAATTCTTTTTTTTCTAGATCCTTATAATCTATCGTCTTAAGCATCGTAAATGCAGAGTTTAAAGCTGCAGGCGCATTCTTTAAAGAGGTGTACTTACTCACTTCAATAATGTCAACGGGCTTGAGCTGAAAACCTCCCCTACCTATAATTACGGCAGAAAACAAAGCAACTATACAAAGTAACCAAGAAGATAACGGACTCAAACTAGATTTTTGGGTTTTGAACTTAAAGAATAAATAAAAAACCAAAGTCAAAGAGAATACAAAGAATAAAATCAGCCACCAGAATTCAGTAATAAATTCAATTGCTAAAATTCCCGCTTCGTTTTCCGAAAATAGAAATTTAAAATAATGAAAGCTAACGCGTTTTCTTGTAAACGAGAAAAAGGCGATGTCCCACGCATTGAGAAAGAAAATAATGAAAGTAATAGGAAGATATAAAGCAAGCTTAATAAACCGCTGAAATCGGCCAAATACCTCACCAAAAGGAGCAATACTGAAAAAGATGAATGGCAAATAAAAGAAGGATATCGTGATCAGATCAAACCAGGCACCTACCGCGTAATCTAGAAAACTAAAGTCCGAAAAAAATGAAGGATTACTTAAGAGAAATACCACACGAAACAAGCTCATAAAAACCCATACAATCCCTAGTTGTGCTAAAAGTATGATGTAAATATTTCTCGGCTTTTCGAGCATTGAATTAATAGTTCAAAAGCTGATCAACAGCTTTTGTAAAGCGATCCTGAGGTAGAAAAATAGCCTCTATCGTCGCTGCAAAAGGTACCGGTGAATTTAACGAACCAACGCGCAGCACAGGAGCATCAAGAAACTCAAAACAATGCTCAGTGATCAATGCGGTTAGCTCTCCTCCTATACCTCCTGAAATACAATCTTCATGGAGCACAATGGCTCTGCCTGTTTTCTTTACACTGGTATAAATGGTTTCTGTGTCCAAGGGAACTAAAGACCTTAGGTCAATAATTTCCGCTTGAATATCAGGCCTGTTTTTCATTTCTTGAACAGCCCAATGCACACCTAAACCATAGGTGATAATGGTCAAGTCATCTCCAGTACTCACAACATTCGCTTTACCAATTTCCGTAGTATAATACTCCTCTGGAACCTCTTCCTTAAGACTACGATAAAGGTATTTGTGTTCAAAGAAGAGCACTGGGTTTGGATCCTCAATTGCTGCATTTAATAAGCCTTTTGCATCAGTTGGATTTGATGGATAAAGAATTTTAAGACCAGGCGTATGGAAAAACCAAGCTTCATTACTTTGAGAATGGAAAGGTCCTGCAGCCGTTCCCGCACCAGTAGGCATCCGAACTACCACATCAGCGTTTTGTCCCCATCTCCAATGAATCTTAGCAAGATTATTAATAATTTGATTGAAGCCGCAGGTAACGAAATCTGCAAATTGCATCTCCACCATTGCTTTCATTCCTTTAATAGACAGACCGAGGCCTGCACCAACAATTGCAGATTCACAAAGCGGCGTATTCCGCACCCTTCCTTTGCCGTATGTATCCACCAAACCTTCGGTCACCTTAAATGCGCCTCCGTACTCAGCAATATCCTGACCCATTAAAACTAAACCTGGATACCTTTCCATAGATTGGTTCAGGGCTTGCTGAATAGCATCAATAAATCGAATCTCTTTTTTTGGCCCTTTACCTTCAATTACATTTTGAATGTAAGGTGCAAATACATCCTCCTCTTCACTCACCTCATCTGAGGTAATTAAAGGCTCATTTTGCGCCGTGTCAAATGAAGACTGAATATGTTCTTTTAGCTCATTTCTATATTCAGACTCGATTTCATCTGTAAGAACACCCTCCTCTTTTAGGAACATTTCATAATTAGAAAGTGGATCTTTAATAGCCCATTCATCCTGTATACCCTCAGGATAGTATTTAGTTCCTGAAGATTCTTCATGTCCCCGAACTCGGAAGGTCATTGCCTCAAGAAGAACAGGTTTAGGATTTTTTCTAATCTCCTTTGTAATCTTTCTTATGGTTCTAATTACTTCAAGAACATTGTTGCCATCCATTTGAATGGCTTCCATACCATATCCTACCCCCTTATCAATAAATTGCTTGCATTTAAATTGCTCTTCTGATGGGGTAGACAAGCCCCAGCTATTGTTTTCAACACAAAATATAACAGGTAGATTCCAAACGGCAGCGACATTTAAAGATTCATGAAAATCACCCTCAGAAGCTCCACCATCTCCAGAAAAAACCAAAGTGGCAAGCTCTTCTTGCTTTAGGATATTTGCTAGGGCAATACCATCAGCGATTCCAAGCTGAGGACCAAGGTGTGAAATCATTCCAACTATTCTATGGTCTTGCGTACCAAAATGAAAAGACCTATCTCTACCTTTGGTAAATCCATTTTGCTTTCCTTGAAATTGAGAAAATAGACGATTTAAAGGTATTTCTCTTGTCGTAAAGACACCGAGATTTCGATGCATGGGAAGAATATACTCTTCCTCTTTCATGGCTAATGTTGCACCTACTGAGATTGCTTCTTGCCCCCACCCCGAAAACCACTTGGTGATTTTACCTTGACGAAGTAGTACAAGCATCTTTTCTTCAATCATTCGAGGCTTTAAAAGACTCTTATATATGGAGAGAAGCTCAGGTTGAGAAAAACCTTGAGCATCAAAAGAGATGGCTCTTTTCATTTTTTCGTTTAGCTATTGATTATAGTGGTAATGAATGGCCCTAGACCTTCATTCCTCCAACTACTCTTTCTTTTCGTTTACTTTTCTGAAGACGCTTCCTAGAAACTAGGATATAGGATGATCTAGCAGAGCCTCGCATCATGTCAACTTTGAACTTTTTATTACCGTACATGAGCTCTGGTCCTCCGTTAGCACTCCAGTTCGCAACAAAATAATAACGATCTCTTGGTTTGTTAGATTTTGACTTAAAAGAAACATATTTATTTTCTCCGAGCTCAAATCGAATATTTACCTCTTTACCGGCTCCAAAACCTTCGAAAATACATTTTGAATTGGCAGGAATAATGATGGTTTCACTTTTATCCGTGGAGCTAGATACCAAAACCCCTGAATCATCTGTTGTTGTCTCACTAGAGGATTGTCCAACTTGTTTTAAAATTATTGTAGACGAAGTGAAAAACTGAACTTTTCTCATCTTTTCCTCGGAATCTAAGCCAAATTCTTCTTTGACTTCATTTGTAAATGGAACTTTCACGGCACATGAAAATAAAACAAATACAAGCGCTAATAAACCGAATAACTTTTTCATACCTTATTTTTTACAAATTTAATTTTTTTTCAGTGAAGAAAACATCAAGCGAATATAGTTAACTTTAAATATTTAAACCCAATGAAAGAAATATTCTTTAAAACAGTTTTCTTGCTCACGCTATTTTCATGTTCGACTGATGACCAAAAAGAGGTTTTGTCATACACAGAAATTGGTGCTTCTAAAGTTGGAAATTCAAAAATCGAGCCAAAAGAAATAGCACAAAAAGATACTTTTCAAATTAATTTCAATTCGGAGCTGTTTGCGCAAATAAGTGGTTTAAAAATAGATTCAGTTACTGTATTGATTAAAAACGAGGTCATTGATCGGGTAAAGCACATCAATGCAGAAAAAGTCAACATATTTCTTGACTCCAGCGCAATCCAATTCAAATCATGGGATTTTCAAGATTCTTCCGAATTGAAAACAGCTTGGTATAATATGCTGGATTGTTTTGGCGAGCACTGTGAAAGTATAGAATTATTTGATAGCCTTTTTCAAACCGATAATTACAACCTTGTATTTGTTGCGGAAAAATCAATTGATTGGATTTCATCGAAATACAATTTAAACAATCGAGATTGGCGCTTATACCTAAAAAAAGAAAGAATTCGACCCAAATATCTTTATGTTTTTGAAATCCTTAATGGCGAAGGTATTGTGTGGTACAATTTTGATGAAAAAGGTATGAACCCTAAAACAGATTTGAATGATTAAAATTTTAAATAGAGGATTTATTAGTGTAACTCCAAAACGAACCTTCTATGAAGAGGTGGCAAAAGAATTAGATAATTCCATAGCTGAATTTACTAATCCAGAGCCTACGATATACCTTATAGAGGAGGATTTTTGGGACAATGAAAGTGTGCTTAAAAAACACTTTAAAAAAATTCTCTCTTGTGAAAAAAGGCAGCTAAGCCCTATGCATCAAATCGAGCTTACTGAAATCAAAGCCGAAAACATGAATCAGTTTTTTACATTTGGCTTCGGGAACCTGGTCATCGATAATGAAGACAAGGGAATCGAGGTTACGAAAGACGATTTATCAAATTAGCATTAAAATAACTCGGGTCATAGGAAACCTCCTCGCCAATCCATGCTGGTTTTTCAAATGCTTCTTTTTCAGATTCAAGTTCAATTTCAGCGATAATCAGTCCCTTTAACTCGTCTTCAAAAACATCTACTTCCCATGTTTTTGATGCACAATCAATCAAATACCGTTTCTTCTTAAGCACCTTAAGTTTAAAATCAAAAATCATTTGCTCGGCTTCCTGAAAAGGTATTTCATACTCATATTCATTTCGTGTCAAACCTGAGGTTGGTCCCTTTATTGTAAGGTAGGCCTTGTCATCCTGTAAACGTAATCTTGTGGTCTGTTCCTTAGAATTTTGTAGGTAAGCCTGAGAGATATGAACGCATGTGGTTTTAACCTGCTTGCTCCAGGCTAAATGATCTACCAAAAATTTACGCTCAATTTCTTTCACAGTGAGGATTTGTTTGTGCTGTATATAATAGCTTAAAGCTAAGTATTTTAGGTTTACCACTACATTCCTTCAATTACTAATCTACCTTTAATGTCGATTGGTGAAAGAACTTGTTATTTTTGTATTATGCTACGTTTTAGATCCAGAACACCGCGTTGGGTTATTGTCTATCTAGACATGTTAATCAACCTTTTTGCCTTACTTTTTGCTTATATCATACGTTTTGATCTTGACTCGCAATCCGAACTAATTAAAGAGGAGTGGCTATTACTGAAGGATTACCTTTGGATTTTTATCTTAGTCAAGCTAGTTGTTTTTAACCTCTTTAAGATTCATAAAGGACTTGTACGCTATACCTCCACACATGATCTCAATAGGATTTTTATTGCTATTTCCACGTGTACACTGATTTTTGCTGTATTTGGCCTTTTTCGGTATCAATTCATAGATGGACATTATTTTGTTCCTACATCAGTGCTGGTTGTTGAGTTCCTAGCAAGCTTCGCTTTTACTGTAGGTAGCCGATTTATTATAAAACTTATCTATCTGGAATCTAAAAAAAGTAAAGAAGACATCGAAAACGTAATGATTTATGGTGCAGGAGTATCCGGATTAATAACAAAACGAACAGTTGAAAACGATACAAAGAATGCAATCAATATCATTGGTTTTATTGACGACAATTCAAAGCTTTGGGGAACAAGAATCGAAGGCACAAATGTCTATGGCCCTCAAAAACTTAAAGAAATCAATACAAAAAACAATATTGACACCGTAATTATTGCGATTCAAAACCCTAAATCTGAACGAAGAAAGGCGCTTCTAGATGAATGTATTAACCTTAAAATAAAAGTTCAGAAAGTTCCAGAACCAAAGAGCTGGATCAATGGAGAATTTACCTCGAAGCAATTTGTGAAAGCGAAAATAGAGGACCTTCTGGGGAGAGAAGAAATTAAATTAAATATAGAACAGATAAACCAAAATTTAAAGGGTAAAATCATTCTAATTACAGGAGCCGCCGGAAGCATTGGCAGTGGTCTTGTCAAACAAATTGCTAAATTCCAACCCGCCCTTCTTATTCTTTTTGACCAAGCTGAATCGGGTCTTTATGATTTACAATGGGAAATATTAGATGAAACACCTGATGTTAAATTTGAAATTGTAATCGGAGATGTAACCCACGAGAAGCGCGTAGAAAATCTAATTAAGAGCTTCTCACCGGAAATTATATTCCATGCAGCAGCATATAAGCATGTTCCATTGATGGAGCTAAATCCATCTGAAGCCGTAAAAACAAATGTGCTAGGCTCAAAAATACTAATGGATACCGCTGATAAATATCAAGTCAAGAAATTCATTCTGATTTCAACAGATAAAGCGGTGAATCCTACCAATGTAATGGGCGCCACCAAACGAGTCGCAGAAATATACGCGCAGCAGCTCAACAAGGAAAGTCAAACCCAGTACATTACTACGCGCTTTGGCAACGTGCTTGGTTCGAATGGCTCAGTCATCCCTTTGTTTCAACGTCAAATTGAGAATGGCGGCCCTATCACCATCACTGATAACCGCATCACTCGCTTTTTTATGTCAATTCCCGAAGCGTGTCAGCTCGTATTAGAAGCAAGTGTCATGGGTAATGGCGGCGAAATATATGTCTTTGACATGGGAGACTCAGTCAAAATCATTGATCTTGCAAAAAAAATGATTTCGCTTAGTGGCATGACCATTGATAAGGATATACAAATTAAAGTAACGGGATTGAGACCTGGTGAAAAACTGTATGAAGAACTTTTGGCGAATGAAGAAAATACGATTCCAACACATCACAAAAAGATACTTATCGCTAAAACCAATGTTACAAATAAAAATGAAACGGAAATTGATGCGCTTATCAATCTGATCGATGAACAAAAAAACGACCAGCTGGTAAAGGTGATTAAGACAATTGTCCCGGAATACTTAAGTCAAAATTCAAGCTTTGAAAAATTAGACAAAAATGATTGAGCCTGTACAAATACAAATACGTTTTGCTGATATTGATTCAATGGGCCATGTCAACAATGCAGTATACCTCAGCTATTTTGAATTCACTAGGGTATATTATTTTAATAAATTGTTGGGCAAAAATTGGGATTGGGAGACAAAGGGTATCATTTTAGCCCATACAGAGTTGAGCTTTATCAAACCTATCGAGCTTAATGATCGAGCATTTATTGAAATGACAATAGGAAATATAGGAAATAAGAGCTTTACATTCCATTACACCGTTAGTGTTGATGGTCAGATTACGACAAAGGGTTCTTCCACACTTGTTGCATTCAATACGAAGCTTCAGCAATCAATTTCCATCCCAGCTGAAATGAGAACATCTTTTGATGCTTTAAATAAATTCCAGGCATGAATCAAATGAGGTCTTTCAATCTTGGACTGATTATTTCATGTATCCTTTTCGCACAAGGCGTTAGCGCCCAAAAAATCCCATGCTACAAAAAAAAGAAAATCTGCAACTTTCAGTTTTTAACAAATTGCTATGAAAAGGTAGCTTTCGATAGCATCACACAACGTTACTATTCACGACAAAATTTTGGCGTGCCATTCGATGGCTCGTGTGCTACATGTCATAGAAATGGTGTGCTTGAACAAGAAATGACCTTTGTCGAAGGAAGAAGAAATGGGATCGATACATCCTATTATCCATCGGGCTGCCCCTATTCTAGCCAAAGCTTTTTACTCGGCAATCCACATGGGAAAAGCACAACATATTTCGATAGTTCGTTTAGGGTAAAAACAGAAATAGAACACTACATGGGCAGAGTTAATGGGAGCTATATTGAATATGATACTGAGGGAGACACCATAAAATTTCAGGATTTCGCTGATAATCTTCCCAATGGAGTTAAAAAAGAATACTATGCTGAATCCAAAATAAAAAAGATCAGCCACTACCAAAATGGATTGCTACATGGTTGTCAAATCAAATTTGCAGAAAATGGAAATAAAGAGCTATCCATATCATATTACGAAGGAAAAAAAAATGGTGATTGGTTCTACTACTTTGATAACCAAAAAACAGCACGCTCTGAGCAATGGAACAAAGGCATCAAAGAAGGCGCATTTAAAACCTTTAGTGATATGGATAAATTGATTAATGAGCAATACTATAAAAAAGGTAAACCAGTGGGTATCCATAAGGATTATTATCAGGATGGTCGTGAAAAACGCGTACGAATATTTTCAAAAAAGAGCTTGCTTGAGGAGGAATATGCCTTTGACAATTTTGGTGTAAAACAGGTCATCAAAGAAAGAGAAACTAAAGCAATGAAAAAGAAAAAGAAGAAAGCAAAAGGTAAGGATAACAGCCTAATGAATTAAACCAAGCCAACAACCATGGCACTTCCCATCAAAAACAAAAATACGGCAACAAAAGCACGAACATTTTGTACCTTTTTCTTGGTGAAAAGCTTTTTTCCGAAATAAGAACCCAAAAACGCAAAAATACAAGCAGGAGCGATCAATAACCAATGGTCATAAAACCGAACAGTTGAGCTAAGGTATACCGGAATTCTTGTTGCATCAATGAGTAATGAAAGACAAACCGATGTTGAAATAAAAACTTCAGCTTTCAAATTTGACTTAGCTAAAAAAGCCGCTCGTAAGGCACCTTGGTGACCGGATAAACCACCAAAAAAACCACTCAAAAAACCACCAATCGTAAATTGACCTTTTCCAAATGAAATCTTTTTTAGAATAGGAAGTAAATCCAAAATGGCAAAAACAAGCATAAGTATACCGATGACAAAAGAAAGGAGCTCTACCCTATTTGAAGCGCCAAACAATTCGAGCTCATAAATAACAAGACTTCCTCCAATCTTCTTTTGTATGATTGCCCCAATAAAGGCGCCTATTACAGCAGTTATACCAAAGGAAATTAAAACTGATTTATCAATGAAATTTCTGATCAGTATAAATTTTAATGCATTGTTCAGAATATGAACAATGGCTGTAGCCAAAACTGCCAATTCTATCGGCATAAAAAGACTAAAAACAGGTAAAAGGAGTGTCCCTAATCCAAAGCCAGAAAAAAAAGTCAATATGGATGCTGAAAAAGAGACCACACAGATAAGCAAGAAAAAGAATATTCCTTCCATAAATCGTATTTTTAACGAAAATAAATAGAATGATTGATTTAAGGAGTGATACTGTCACAAAGCCGAGCAAAGAAATGCTTGATGCGATGATCTCTGCACCTGTTGGTGATGATGTCTTTGGCGAAGACCCTACCGTAAATAAACTTCAGGATTATGCGGCTAAAATGTTTGGCAAACAGGCCGCTATTTTTTGTGCCTCAGGAACACAAACTAACCAAATTGCCATCAATCTTCATGTGGAGCCAGGAGGAGAAGTGATCTGTCACTATGAAAGCCATGTATATAAGTACGAAGGCGGAGGTATTGCTAAAAATTCTGGGGCATCCACGAGAACCGTTGGGGGTTCAAGGGGTAGAATAAATGTCCCTGAGCTTGAACCTTGGATGAATCCTCCTAACGACGTTCACTATCCGCTGACACAGCTTGTATCCATCGAAGACACCTCAAATCGAGGCGGTGGTGCAATTTATGATTTCAATGAAATAAAAAATATTCGATCATTCTGCGATGCGAAAGGTTTGCCACTGCACCTTGACGGAGCGCGCGTTTGTAATGCGCTTGTAGAGAACAACATTGATGCCCAGGAATATGGCAGACAATTTGATTCAATTTCTGTATGCCTCTCAAAAGGACTGGGTGCACCTGTAGGAAGTCTTTTACTAGGAGATGCTGATTTTATTGAACGTGCTAGACGGGTTAGAAAAGTCTTTGGCGGTGGTATGAGACAAGCAGGGTATATTGCTGCAGCCGGTCTCTACGCGCTAGAAAACAATGTTAATAGACTCAAGCAAGACCACCATCATGCCAAACAAATTGAAGCACAATTACGCAAAATGGAATGGGTAGAAGACGTATTACCCGTTGAAACAAATATTGTTGTCTGTATGCTTAAAGACCACCAAAGGGTACAGGAATTTGTATCTAAATTTGAAAGTAAAGGGATATTGATTATGGCCTTTGGTAAAGGGATGCTCCGAATGGTCACACATCTTGATATTTCTGAAACCGATACTGCAGAATTGTGCGCCGCTATAGATGCAATGCGATAAGCTATTATTCTTACCTTTAGAAAAATATTAAGTTATTGATTTCGTTAATTACTTAACGTGAAGCATTTTAAAATAATATTTTCGTTCTCTCTTCTTTTTTCCAGCCTATTTGGGGTGGCCCAAGACTGCAATGTCGTTCCGGGAAAAGTAATGAAGCAATTGCAAAAAGCAAGGATTGAAAACGATTCTGACAAAAAGCTTTCTATCCTAGACAAGCTACTCTCTAAAAACCCGAATGAATCTGCTGTTTACTTTGAGCTTGCAGAAACGTATATGCAGCAGGGAAATATGAGCTTAAGAACCCAAAATAGTCCTACAGAAGGAGAACAATTGCTAAAAAAAGCTGCTTATTATTATCAAATTTCAATTCAAAAATGTGCAAGCTATCAACATAAAAGCTATTATAACCTGGGTAATATTTTCTTTTCCATGAGAAAAGACAAGGAAGCACTGTTTTGTTACAAATCTGTGGTAGAATTCAAGCAAAAATATCCGCAAAGAACGAATGGCAATTACAAGAGGGAAAAAACAAATGCACTTAAAATAATTGAAGGATTGGAGTTTGAAGACAAAATGAGGGCCAATCCGGTCCCCTTCTCTCCTTCCATTGTAAATAGAGTAAGTACAGAGCTAGACGAATACTTCCCGATGATTTCACCAGACAATGATCTACTATTTTATTCTAGAAAAGTGGACCGTACACGTTTGGGTGATATCGCAAACAACGTTATTGAAGAATTCACCATTTCATCGAAAGAAGGATCTTCAAATACCTTCACTATGGGTAAAGCACTTGATACTCCATTTAACGACGGCACATTCAATAATTATGGCTCAGCAACCCTATCTGTAGACAATAGAGAAATGATTATTTGCGCATGTAAAAAAGAACGTATTTACCGACAAAATTATCTGAACTGCGACCTTTACGTTACTAAGTTTAAAAGGACAGGTCAAGGAGGAAATGATTTCCAATGGTCACCGCTAGTGAATTTAGGAGAAAACATTAATACGAAGGACGGTTGGGAGGCTCAACCTTCTTTATCCTCAGATGGCCGAACTTTATTTTTCACCTCAATCCGCAAAGGTTCACGAGATAATGATATCTATCTCGCTGAAAAGCAGGAGGATGGTACTTGGGGAAAGGCACGTCCTTTTGAAGAAATTAATACAGCGGGGAAAGATAAAAGCCCATTTTTCCACCAAGATGGAGAAACCCTATACTTTGTTTCCTCTACAAGTGAAGAAAGACGAGGTATGGGAGGATTAGACATCTTCTATATACGCCGTGATGGAGATTCATGGACGAAACCCCAAAACATTGGATACCCGATTAATTCTCCAGAAGACGAGCTTGGAATTTTTGTCTCTACTAGTGGACGTATTGCGTATTTCTCTTCCTACAAAGATGGAGATTGGAATATTTATGCATTCAATTTGTACAAGGAAGCCCGACCCGAAGAAGTAATTATTGTGAAAGGTTCACTTGCTAATAATGAGGGAGAATTTGTTTCGGATGCAAATATTAGCATTCATTATGATGATACCGGGCAAAAACAAGAGGTGAAAGTTAATCAAGACGATGGAAGCTATGCCGCAGCCGTAAAGGTGAATGATGCAAAGAGTATCTCCATCGTAGCAGAAAAAGAAAATGCCACCTTCGCTATCTCCCAAATCAACCTAACACCATTACAAACCATACCCTATAAGAAACCTTCTTTACCCAAAATTGAGGCTACAGATTCCCTATACATGCGGGCTGAAATAAATGAAGATCTAGCACTTGAAAAAGCGCAAGACGATAAACAAGAGGATAAAGTAGTTTCACCGTCTAGTTTGCCAGATTTTAAAGAAGAAGAAGAAGAAGA